>Ga0209487_1000011_pt1 | contig 245034 bp, 226 predicted proteins | sample Poulit2012_FD_187524 | JGI IMG/M metagenome (GOLD analysis project Ga0209487, IMG submission 187524) | Agricultural soil microbial communities from Georgia to study Nitrogen management - Poultry litter 2012 (SPAdes) (version 2) | ecosystem: Environmental > Terrestrial > Soil > Agricultural...
CTATTCTTACAATTTCGTAAATCGTAAAAAAACGCTGTCAATTCAATATGTTAATGAACGTAATTTCTTATATTTTTCATTCGAAAGTTTTTCACTTTTCAAATGCGGCTGCAAATATACAACTATACTTTTAATCCGCAAGTGTTTTTGAGAAAAAATTTTTTATTTCTACTTCAATAAAGAAACTCGAAATGAACAGGCAAAAATAAAACCGAAATTATTATCCGGCAACTTTTATTTCACAATTTTATATTAATTGTTTCCTGTATTTTTCAGCTGAAATTATTTCAGCTAACTTCTCCAAAAACCCTCTATCAAAAAACGAAACATTCTTTTTTTCAAATGCGGGTGCAAAGATAGAGCTTTTTACTTAACCTGCAAGTGAATTTTAAAAATAAATTTCACTTCAGGATTTTTTTAATATCAGATGCCAATCATCCAACTTTCTCTTCGCACTTTCAAATAACTACTCGCAACCTGTTTTTGATTGCGGGTGCAAATGTAAGTGCTTTTTTCTTATCCGCAAGTGTTTTTAAAAAATAATTTTTTATTTTTTTTACACCGCCGGATTTCGCTCTACTCTACTGCCCTATTTCAAAAAACGAAGCATTTGGTTTTTCAAATGCGGGTGCAAATATAGTTGCTTTATTTAATTGAGCAAGGGGTTTTTGAATTTATTTTTTAAAAAGATTTTTTATGGGTGGTTTTGTCAATAAACATCCTGGAGGATTTTCATTTTGCAGAAAATCGTGTTTTAAAAAAAAACTTAATATAACTGAAAATCAACCCTTTACCGATAAAAGCTTAAAGCATCTATTCCTTGGAAAAGAAAAACAGCATTTTTCCTTCATCATCTTAATTAAATATCATTTTTAATCAGTTAAGGTTTCAGAGGGTTCTACTTCCTGAGCCTGCAAAAATTGGAAGTGTTTAAACAGCCAGTTGTTCCCATTAAAAAAACACAACATTAGCTTTGATAATTATGGAATTCTATTTTTTAACCAACTTTCCTGTCTTTATGTTTTGTCCTTGTTGACGGAGTTGGTATAGATAAATCCCTCCACCAAGCCGAGACAAATTCACTCGCTTCTCAGCTTCATTTATTTCTTGACTTAACATACTTTCCCGGAAAGATCATAAATTTCAATTTGTACGGGTTCCGTGAGGTTTTCTATGTGAAGAAAATCATCAACGGATTGGGATATAGGGTTAAGCTTGATTGTTGTTGGTTTTTAACTGACATTGTAGGGACACTCTGAAAATGAGCTTCATACCCGTTATCATTTATAACAATTAATTCTTGGTGTTCTTCCAGCTGGTTAATGGTATAAAAGAAATGAAAAGATGGAGGATATTCGCTACCTAAAATTAATTCCGGATTATTCCAAAACTCATAAAAATAGATATTTTATAAAATAACATTGTCTTCTAAATTACAATATGAATTTGTTGTAATATCTGAATGATCTCTACTCATAAGAAACATTAAGTCTCCCATATAAAACTCATCTTCTCCTTGCAAAACAATATCCCCGCCAGGACCCGCACAAAACGCAAGGCCAAAACCCACTGTGTTTTGAGAGATCGATCCTAATATAAACTCAACATATTCAACTTCTTCGTTAGGAGTAAATGGCATTTCTTCCTCATCAATTATCATCTTTGTCAAATACCACGTTTGATTGATTAGGGCTTCAGGCGGATTTTCCACTTCCTGGGCATGTAGAAAATTGGGAACGCTCAAGCATAAAATCATTCCCATTAAAAAATAAAATATAGCCTTCATAATTATAACATTCTATTTTTTAACCAACTTTCCGGTCTTTATGTTTTGCCCTTGTTGACGGAGTTGGTATAAATAAATCCCTTCACCAAGCCGGGACAAATTCACTCGTTTCTCAGCTTTATTTATTTCTTGACTTAACAATACTTTCCCGGAAAGATTATAAATTTCTATTTGTACGGGTTCCGTGAGGTTTTCTATGTGAAGAAAATCATCAGCCGGATTGGGATAAAGGGTTATTTCATTTTTTTCTAAAGATGGAAAGGATAAAGGTTCATTACTATAAAAAGCTTGATTACCATCATCTTTGGTGATTATCAAGGTCAAATCTTCTTCTTCTTCAGTTATGTTAATTTCATAATGAGTTTCAAATGTATTTTCGCCTCCCCAAAATTGTTTTTCATATAAAGCAGCAAAAGCCAGTAATTCAGTATCTGTACTATACATACAATTATCATCAGCTAAACAGTTCCAGGTTTGCATGCCTCCATACGTTTTAAACTCAAATGCACCCACAAAGAGCACATCCTCTCCACACATCTCACAATGACTTATAAAAACCGGACAAAATACATCTCCATTATCATTTACATATAAGTTTTCTGTCGTCAAGGTCGAAATAGCCACTGCACCGGATGGAACGAAAGGATACTCCTCCCCTTCCATCACTACTTTAGTCAAAAACCACTCTTTATTGGCAAAGGCTTCTTGCTGATTTTCGACTTCCTGAGCATGTAAAACATTGGGAACGCTCAAGCATAAAGTAGCTCCTAATAAAAAAAATAATATAGCTTTCATAATTATAACATTCTATTTTTTAACCAACTTTCCGGTCTTTATGTTTTGCCCTTGTTGACGGAGTTGGTATAGATAAATCCCTTCACCAAGCCGGGACAAATTAACTCGTTTCTCAGCTTTATTTATTTCTTGGCTTAACAATAATTTCCCGGAAAGATTATAAATTTCTATTTGTGCGGGTTCCGTGAGGTTTTCTAGGTGAAGAAAATCATCAACCGGATTGGGATATAAGGTTAAGCTTGATTGTTGTTGGTTTTTAACTGACATTGTGGGGACACTCTGAAAATGAGCTTCATACCCGTAATCATTTATAACAATTAATTCTTGATGTTCTTCCAGCTGGTTAATGGTATAAAAGAAATGAAAAGATTGAGGATATTCGCTACCTAAAATTAAATCCGGATTATTCCAAAACTCATAAAAATAGATATTTTCTAAAATAATATTGTCTTCTAAATTACAATATGAATTTGTTGTAATATCTGAAGCATCCCTGTTCATCAGAAACATTAAGTCTCCCATATAAAACTCATCTTCTCCTTGCAAAACAATATTACTGGTTGGCCCATCGCAAAAATAAAACACAACTTCTACAAAATCTTGAGAAAAAGATCCGATTATCAGCTCAACATATTCAACTTCCTCGTTAGGAGTAAATGGCATTTCTACTTCATCAATTATCATTTTGGTTAAATACCAGGTTTGATCGGTTAGGGCTTCCGGCGGATTTTCCACTTCCTGGGCTTGGAGATTTTCAATTGAACTGAAACACAAGAAAAGTCCAGTAAAAAAATATATTATCGTTCTCATAGTTTTTATTTTTTATTCTTTAATTAAATTTTTTGTATCAGCTATTTGTCCGTTGACAATCAAGGCTACCGAATAAACACCTACAGACAGGGTGCTTACGTTAAAAGTCATATCTGTTGTTTCTAAATCTAAAATATAATTATTAGAAATATTGGGGTTTTCAATAGAGGTAATTGCCAGATAAGCACTTTCGCCTTCATTTATTTTATAAGCTACTTCAACCTGACCAGTGGTAGGATTTGGTGATATTGAAGCAATACGATTAGGCTTATAAGTCAATTCTACTTCTGCATAATCTTTATAACCATCGGATAATGTAACCACTTCCAATTTATATTGTTTTCCAATTTCAGCAGAAGTACTAAAATCAGCTCCTTCATAAATTAAATTCCCTTCTTCATCATACCAATTATAGCTGGCCGGTTCTCCAATCAACTCTGCCTGAAGAATAACCTCCTCCTCTTTATCAATAGATTTATCACCAGAGGTAAGAGCGGAAAATAAAGGTCTTGGTGATTTGTTGATTAGGTAAGATTCTCCACCCATTATTTTATTATCAACACTATTTCTTTGTATAGCATGATATAAATAAGTTTCTTTCTCGGTTATTTTTTTGGTCAAAAAATTAAATTGTAATTGAATCACTCCAAATTCTCCCGGTTTTAATTTGATATTTTCTATAACTGCATTTTCTCCGGTTACTAAAAACAAACCGTCTCTACGATGAGCAAGATCGGTAGTTTGTTTTCCCCCTTTTTCCCAACCTTTTATTAAATTAGCATCCAGAGTAACCCAAACCTCGGCTTCATTAAAAATTGCTTTACCTGTCTCTGCATCATCTGGTTTCAATTGTAAATCAAAATATTCTGTGGTTTCCAAAGGATTAGGAAAACCAAAACCTCCTCCAATCGGTTGACCGATGCTTTCTGGATTCAGATTAATAACTGTTAAGTTTTTAGAGGCTATATTATTATTTTGCTTATCATTATACCAAATAGAAGATGTTTCTTCAATAGTCATTGGATCATCTTCAGATTCTATTCTTGCCAGCAAACAAAAATGCCAAGGTTGTTCATTGATTAATTCATAATCATCAGGATTAGGTACATTTGACCAAGGCACCTCAAGAATAGTTTCTTCACCGGGTTTTATAGAAGGAATATTTACAGTTCTAATAGTATCACCTTTTAAAGCATTTCCCGGTTGTAAATATTCTCCTCCGATATAATCTTCCGGCCAACTCATAGAAGAAGCTGCTTTAGTCCAATAAAGCTTGAGCTGATCATTTTCAGAAGAGGGATCACAGCCTATATTTTTAACTCGTACATAAACATAACTTTGTCCATTTTCGTTGTATTTTGCATTTTCATGTTCTTCTATTCCATCAGGTTGATTTCTTACCCAAATATCCGGACTATTCCAAAATATCTCGGTGGTTTCATTGGGTTCTTCACCAATATCTTCCACATTATCACGAATCATTAAATCAACTTTTTTGGGCATTGCATCAAAATCAAAACCGTATTCATCAAAATATTTGGCCATTTTCACGGCTCTATAAGCGTTAAGACGACCCAATTCTATAGAGAGTTTATCTTCTCCTTGTCCAAAATATTCTTCGTTATGCGGAATGGTATCTATTCTATCTGCAGTGAATTTAAGAATGTCTTTAACTTCCACTGCAGTGAGATCAGGATTAACTGCCAACATTAATGCTGCCGTTCCTGAAACTATTGGCGCAGAAATAGATGTTCCGCTTCCTGTTTTCGCATATGCACTCTCTGAATCGGGGTCACTCGATGATTCTCTATCATTAGTAGCTCGATATATATCATATCCTGGAGCAGCAATATCTATTTTATCGTTTAAAATTTGATGATTTAAACGTCCTAAATAATTGTCACTACAACAGATAGTTCCGTTCCACCATAAAACATCTTTTAAAAGACCATCATTAGATGTTGTATTTTCAGGATCAACATTTGCACGATCATATCGACTACCTACAGAAGTAACAGAAATTACACTTTCAAAAGATGCTGGATAGAATCTAAAACGATTTACTTCATTTTTCCAACCGCCCGGAAATCTCGGTTCGCCATTAGCTTTTATGGCTGCAATATGGCTTTTATTACCCCCTGAAGCCACCAAAACAATATTGTATTGATCTCTGAGGCATCGATAAAATTTGGCGTCAGTATGACTTTCATCAGGAAAATCCTCTACTTCCTTATCTCTTGTACTGCCATAACTCATATTTATGACTCTTAAATTTTTATCATTAGCCAAATTCCACTTCATCAAATCTTTAACCGCTGCTTTTCCATATGGATAACGACCTACTAGTTTTGTTTTATAACCAACACTTGCTGTACCCTTATTGTTATCTGTATTCCCGGCAATTAAACTGGAAGTTTCTATTCCATGTTTATATTTTAAATCTGAACTACCAGATGCTCCACCTTTTGCTAAAATCGTATCAAATTTCCCTTGTAATTCCTCGTGAGCTTCAGAAAAATAAGAATCTGAAACACCTACTAAAATACTGGAATCTCCTTTTGTAATCTCCCAAGCACAAGGTGCTTGAATCAAATCTAAATAATCATTTCTTATAGAATCCCCAGGACTTTCATATTGATTAGCTTCATCAAATGTGGGTATATAATAATCATTTGGTAATCCTTCAGCTAATTCATATTTCAAAGGAAATTCTACTTTTTTAATTAATGGACTTGCTGTTAATCTATTTATATCAATAGCAGACTCAAGTTTTAAAATGAAAATTTTATCTAAATCATAAACCTCGCAAAGAGCTAAACCTTCAAAAGCTTCTTCATAATGAAGAATTTGAAAACTATCAAAAATAGAATTCAATTGTGGATCAGAAAATTCAAGCTCTATAAATTTACCGTTTTGGCTTTGATTAATAGGGGTTATATCAGCTTTATTGTAAGCTTCCAGATAAAATTCATCTCCAGTTTGGGCAAAACTCCAAAAAGGTGTAATAATAATTAAAAGAAGTAATATTATTTTGCGCGGTGGTGTGTGGTGTGTGGTGTGTGGTAACATAGTAAAAAATTTATAACATTAACAACTAAATTTAAATATTGAATTTTACCGAAAATAAGAATTATATTAATATTATCAAAATATAACTAAAGCTTTTGAAAATCAATTAACACTTCTATATTTAAATAGTTTAAATTGTGCATAAGGGTTCCTATTTTTTAACCAACTTTCCGGTCTTTATATTTTGTCCTTGTTGACGGAGTTGGTATAGATAAATCCCTTCACCAAGCCGGGACAAATTCACTCGTTTCTCAGCTTCATTTATTTCTTGGCTTAACAATACTTTCCCGGAAAGATCATAAATTTCAATTTGTACGGATTCCGTTAGGTTTTCTATGTGAAGAAAATTATCAGCCGGATTGGGATAAAGCGTTAAATTTGATTGGTATTGCTTGTCAACTGATAGATAAGGAACATTCTGAAAATGTGCTTCATACCCGTTATCATTTATAACAATTAATTCTTGGTGTTCCTCCAACTGATTAATCGTATAATAAAAATGAAAAGGAAATTCATAATCATGACCTAAAAATGAATCACTATTCATCCGAAATTCGTCAAAATATATATAATGATAATCAATATTCTCATACATCTCACAATACCAATAATCATCCGCCAAGTAAACAAAACCGTCAAAATAAAATTCATTTTCTCCCTCAAGAAATATTGCGGAGCTTCCCCATTCACAATAAAGAACTCCGGCAGAAACTATATTATAATCTGGAGGATTGGAAAATGGCTTCACATCAAATAAACTTTGATTTACCTCCTCGTTAGAAACAAACGGCATTTCTTCTTCATCAATTATCATCTTTGTCAAATACCACGTTTGACCGGTTAAGACTTCTGGTGGATTTTCGACTTCCTGGGCATGTAAAACATTGGTAACGCTCAAGCATAAAAATGGAGCCGGAAGGAACTTCATCTATCAAAAAAATTTCTGTCCGAAAAACATTTGAAAAACTCCCTCTAGAGCCGGGGAAAATTTTTCAAATGTTTTTCACTTCCAAATTCCTTTCTTTCCCGCTTTTCCCCTGCCCTCCATCACAGGCGGACAAGTAATGGGTGGCGGGAGAGACTAGTTTTCTCAAACCGTCCCTCCCGTTTTGCCCCGTCCCTAAAGGGAGCCGGGAGGAACTTCATCTATCAAAGAAAATCCGGTCCGAAAAACATTTGAAAACTCCCTTTAGGGCCGGGAAAAATTTTTCAAATGTTTTTCTATTTCTTTCAAAACACCTTGAATATCTTCTAACACCTCTTCATTTGTAAACCTTATTACCTTCAAACCTAATTCTTCCAATACTTTTGTTCTCTCTTTATCAGAAGCTTGTTGCTCAGGATCTAAATGATATCCTCCATCTACTTCGATAACTAATTTAAATTTATGGCAATAAAAATCGGTAATAAATAATTGAACAGGGTGTTGTCTTCTAAATTTTAGACCGAAAAATTTATTTCCTTTTAACTCTTGCCAAAGCTTCTCTTCTGCTTCAGTCATTTTTTTTCTCAATTCCTCAGCTTTGGAAAAAGAACTTGCCGGAGCTCCTTTAAACATACTTTCATTATGTTGTTCTTCGTATTTCTTTTTCATTAATCTGTTTTTATTACTTACAAGTAGTTCCTCCCGTTTTGTCCCGTTTGACAGCGTTTACATCATAGCTTTCATAATTATGGCACTAATTTTTAACCAACTTTCCGGTCTTCATATTTTGCCCTTGTTGACGGAGTTGGTAAAAATAAATCCCATCGCCAAGCAGGGACAAATTCACTCGTTTCTCAGCTTCATTTATTTCTTGGCTTAACAATACTTTCCCGGAAAGATCATAAATTTCAATTTGTACGGATTCCGTTAGGTTTTCTATGTGAAGAAAATTATCAGCCGGATTGGGATAAAGGGTTATTTCATTTTTTTCTAAAGATTGAAAGGATAAAGGTTCATTACTATAAAAAGCTTGATTACCATCATCTTTGGTGATTATCAAGGTCAAATCTTCTTCTTCTTCAGTTATGTTAATTTCATAGTGAGTTTCAAATGTATTTTCGCCTCCCCAAAACTGTATTTCATATAAAGCAGCAAAAGCCAGTAATTCAGTATCTGTACTATACATACAATTATCATCAGCTAAACAGTTCCAGGTTTGCATGCCTTCATATGTTTTAAACTCAAATGCACCCACAAATAGCACATCCTCTCCACACATCTCACAATGATTTATAAAAACCGGACAAAATACATCTCCATTATCATTTACATATAAGTTTTCTGTCGTCAAGGTCGAAATAGCCACTGCACCGGATGGAACGAAAGGATACTCCTCCCCTTCCATCACTACTTTAGTCAAAAACCACTCTTTATTGGCAAAGGCTTCTTGCTGATTTTCCACTTCCTGGGCATGTAAAACATTGGTAACGCTTAAGCATAAAGTAACTCCTAATAAAAAATAAAATATAGCCTTCATAATTATAACATTTTAATTTTTAACCAACTTCCCGGTTTTTACTTTTTGTCCTTGTTGACGGAGTTGGTATAAATAAATCCCTTCACCAAGCCGGGACAAATTCACTCGTTTCTCAGCTTCATTTATTTCTTGGCTTAACAATATTTTCCCGGAAAGATCATAAATTTCTATTTGTACGGGTTCCGTGAGGTTTTCTATGTGAAGAAAATCATCAGCCGGATTGGGATATAGTGTCAGGTTTGACTTATGTTGATTTTTAACTGATAAATACGGAATGCTTTGATAATGCGTTTGATCTCCATTATCATTAATCACAATTAAGCTTTGATGATTATCATGTTGAAAAATGCTATAGGTGAAATGGAAAGAATAATTGGTATCGTTTTCTAAGAACAAATCAGGATTATTCCAAAATTCATATAACAAGGTAGATTGAAAATAAGAATTACTATCATTTGCACAGCCGGTATTGAACAGTTTCGACCAGATTGTAAAAGCCGGTAAATAAAACTCATTATAATCTGTATCCTTAAAATATATATCTACACTTTGGTAATCACAATAAACGATATGGGCTAAAACTTCGTCATCACCAGAACTCCAAAAATCTTCTATTATTAAAAGACTTTGATCAACTTCCTCATTAGGAATAAAGGGTATTTCCTCTTCATCAATTATCATTTTGGTTAAATACCAGGTTTGATCGGTTAAGGCTTCCGGCGGATTTTCGACTTCCTGAGCATTCAAAGAATAAGTTACACCTAAGATTACTCCCAATAAAATAGATAATATAGATCTCATGATTTTGATTTTAAATCTTTGAATTTTAAATAGAAATGGCCATCAAATAGGTTTGAACTCTTTCAAAATTAAGGGTTTTTTTAATATTATTCAATATATAACCCGGAATTCTTAAATTAAATTAACCTTTTAAGGTTTTATGTAATCTTTTGTATGGCTAAAATTTAACCTTAAGCGACTTTTCAACCTTCATATTTTGGGCAGGTTGAACGGGTCTTAAAAAATCAGATTGTTTTTAATGATTTTTTACGTTCAAATAAGTTACAAACTCATTATTTAAAAAAACCAATTCTTTAATGTAGAAGGTCTGCGTGAAGGATGGAAGCGGCATCCTTTTTTTCTTCCAAAAATTCTTATCATTAAGAAGAAGGTTTGCTTTTAATATTGAAAGTTGTTTCTACGTGTAAAACAAAAAGAAAAAAAGATATAGCGGACAGCCTGACCCCGGATTTCGAAATCATAAATGCTGTGGCAGTTATCGGTTTTTTTCGAGAGAGGTTCAGCAATTTATTTTATTAACCGGGGGCATGCCCAAAAAATTAATTTCCAAAACCTCAACATTCATTTCAAAATAGCTCATCTTTTTTTAATTTTATTAAAAAAATGATTAAGATTATTTATTATTAAATTAATTTTTATTAGTTTCACCTAAACAATAATTCATAACAATTTTACTTTATGAAAAAACTACCGATTATTTGTCCGAGTTGTGAAGCTTCTCTGAGAGTCAGTTCGTTGTCATGTACTCGATGTGAAACGCTGATTAGCGGGAGTTATAGTTTGCCCATGTTTTTAAAGTTGCCTGAAGAAGATCAGGATTTTATTATGGATTTTGTGCTTTTAGGAGGAAGTTTAAAAGCAATGGCTAAGCAGATGGACCGGAGTTATCCGACGGTTCGAAATAAACTGGATAATATTATTGAGGAACTTAATAAATTTATGAAAAATGATGCACTTAAAAACCTGGATTAATCCTTTTGAAAGGAATTCCGAATCTCGTTTGATTTCTATTGGAATCATTTTGTTTTTAATTGGTTCTTTATCGGCTTATCTGTTTAAGATACGGTTTGATAATTTTCTGCACGTGGCGGTGGTCGAGCAAATAAAGTTTTGGCAACCTTTTGTGGATAATCTAATTATTCTGACTTGTCTTTTTATCTTTCTATATATTACAGGAAGGCATCTCAATCCCAAAACTCGGGCAGTGGATGTTTTATCTACCGCACTGATTGGTCATGCTCCGTTTTATTTACTGACTTTCAGCAATATCAATGAGATCAGTAAAAAAGCTACGGATGAACTGATGGCCACTCTTGCCAATTCAACTTTTGAACTGTCTGCCTTTTCTATTGGTTATTTAATTTTTATTGCTCTTATTTCTCTGCTCATTTTGGTCTGGACGATAGCTCTTTTATTTAATGGTTTTAAAACAGCTGTTCATGCTAAGACTACCAAAGCCATTCTTTTATTTATTCTGGCGCTTTTTGTGACGCTTTTGGTTACTTTATTCATTCCTTTAATTTATTAGAATCATGAAAAGACTCATCTTATTATTCCTTTATTTGGGATTCTGTTTTACCGTTGCTTCACAAGACATCACAGGTCAGTGGAAAGGAGATTTGGAAGTCTTCGGATCTAAACTCCCTCTTGTTTTTCATATTTCCAATTCGGATGATGGATATTCAGCTACTATGGACAGTCCTGCACAACAGGCTTTTGACATTCCTATAGATCAAATTTCTTTTGAAAATCATCGATTGTTAGTTATTATTACTGCTTTAAATGCTGAATATTCGGGAAAATTAGAAGAAGATGAATTCTCAGGTGAATTTCAACAGAACAATATGAAATTTCCTTTGGATCTGACCCGACAAGAATCGACAATATCTGACAGAAATAATAAAAATTCTTCGGCAAAAAGATATCAGGAACCTCAAAAACCCTATCCTTATATCACTGAAGAAGTATATTTTAAGAATGAAGAGCAAAATATTGAGCTTGCCGGAACTTTGAGTTTACCGGAGAAAAAAGGAAAATTTCCTGCCGTTATCTTAATTACCGGTAGCGGACCACAAAACCGGGATGAAGAAATAATGGGGCACAAACCTTTTTTAGTGATTTCAGATTATTTGACTCGTCAGGGTATAGCTGTTTTGCGATATGATGATCGTGGGGTGGGTCAATCCGGCGGAAGATTTTTGGGTTCTACTACTCAAGATTTTTCCACCGATGCTTTGGCTGCTTTTGATTTTTTAAAAGATCATAAGGAAATCGATTCTCAAAAAATAGGGCTTCTTGGTCATAGTGAAGGCGGATTGGTTGCTATTATGTCGGCTGCGGCTAATGAAGATATAGCTTTTATTATTTTACTGGCTTCGCCCGGTGTGGATGGAGGAAATTTACTTCTAAAGCAACAGGAAAAAATAGGAATGGCTTCAGGTGTATCAGAAGATTATTTGAAAATAAACAAGAAAATCAATGAGCAGGCTTATGAGATCATTCGTCAAGAAAAAGATTCTGTTAATTTAAGGAATCGGTTACAAAATTATTTTGAAAAAGCGCTCAGGGATAATCCTGAATGGAATTCGGCGCGCAATCAAGGGATAGAAGATGCTGCATTTATTCAAAGTCTTTTAAACATTTATTCGGATAGATGGATGCGATTTTATATTGGTTATGATCCGGATGAAGATTTAAAAAAGATTTCCTGTCCTGTTATTGCTTTGAATGGCAGTAAAGACTTGCAAGTAGATGCAAGACAAAACTTATCGGCCCTAAAAGAGGCTTTGGAAAATTCAAACAAAAAGAATTTTTTTGCAGAATTGAAAGACCTCAATCATCTTTTTCAGGAAAGCTCAACAGGACTACCGGCAGAATATGGAACTATAGAACAGACCATTTCTCCGGTAGTTTTAGAATTACTAAAAGAGAAAATTCATTCTTTATAAAGATTTTTAATTATCTACCCGAAAAGAAACCTTACAATTTACTCCATAACTTGAGATCTCACCGTCTTTTACATGACATTTCATATGCTTGACATATACCGAATCAATATTATTTACTGTTTTAGAAGCTTCGGCAACAGCTTTTCGAACCGCATCATCAAAGCTTTTTTCAGAAGAGGCGATAATTTCAATTACTTTTACAATAGACATAATACAGTTTTTAAGATTAATTATTAGCCAAATAACCGGCTCATTGCAACGAAGATAAAAAATCTGTTGATAAATTATTCTATTTTCAATAAAGAATTTGAAATATTGATTTTTAATCAAAAATTCACCGTGATTTCACTTATTCAATAAAAAAGCTTTATGAATTATGCTAAGTAATTTTTTAGAAAAAACTTTATTCAAACCGAATAGCTTTTACGGGGGTAATTTTGGTGATGATATAGGAAGGAATCAACAGCATTAACAAACACAAAGAGAGCGTTCCAAAGTTAATTAGAAGAATATAATCCAGACTCAGATAAACAGGAGCTTCTGTAACATAATAAGTATCCGGATTAAGAGGAATTACTTTAAAATATTTTTGAATTAACAACATTCCTATTCCGATGAGATTCCCCCAAAACAAACCTTTTAATATCAGGTAAGCGGCATTGTACAGGAATATTTTCCGAACACTCCAATCGGTACTTCCCAAAGCTTTGAGCATTCCAATCATTTGAGTTCTTTCTAAAATTAAAACCAAAAGAGCGGTAATCATATTTATTCCTGCTACAACAATCATAATTCCGATAATGAGGGCAATATTAAAATCAAATAAGGAAAGCCATTCAAAAATAGAAGGATACTGCTGGATAATAGTATTGGCATCTAAGGTAGAATCTGTTTGCATATAGACTTGGGTTCCTGTTTCTTCCAATTTTTTAAAATCTTTTGTAAACACTTCAAATCCTCCCACCTGGTTTTCTTTCCATTTATTTAATCTTTGAATCTGCGTTATATCAGCAATTACAAAAGTTTTATCAAATTCTCTAAATCCTGAATTGAATATTCCAACAATATCAAAAGCTACCAGTCTGGTCCGTTCTTGTTCTTCTGCGTTCATAAAATAAATAATGGCTTTATCTCCTACTTCAAAATGCAGACGTTCGGCCATAAACTGAGACAGTAAAATTTCTGTACTGTTTTTCTCTCCTTCCGGATAAACAGGTAATCTTCCTTCTATTAAATACTCTTCAAAATAATCCCATTTATAATCTGTTCCTACTCCCTTTACAATAACTGCCTCAAAATCCGTTTCTGTCCGGATAACTCCATATTTTGAAGCAATTGCCTGAATATGTTCAACTTCGGAAACGGCAGGGAAATCCGGATAAAAATCCTGGTTTAAGTCTATGGGATTTTCTGTAACTTGGGCGCTGTTATTATCTAAATTACCGATGGTTATATCTCCGTTAAAAGCTTGGATTTTATCTCTTATCTTTTGCTTGAGACCAATTCCTGTAGCTACGGAGATCAACATCATAATCACTCCAAGTGCAATAGCGGTCATAGCTATTTTTATTATTGGAGCGGAAATATTATTTTTATAATCTTTTGAGCTAATCAGACGTTTAGCTATAAAATATTCAAATTTCAATCCTGCTTATGTTTTTTCGATTCTTCAAAAATACTGTTTTTCTTTTTCTTAGCTTAGCTTTTTCCTGTTCAGGAAGTTCACAAACTTTAAAATCTTCTGAAAAAGAATTTGAAAATAAAATAACAACCTCCGATATTATAGTTGGCGCCAATAGAACGGAAGAATATTTAGGATTATTGAAAAATAAAAAAATTGGCATTGTCGGAAATCAAACTTCTGTCATTTTTAAAGAAAAAGGTAATATTCATTTAGTTGACTCTCTTTTGAATTTAGGATTTGAAATTAAAAAAGTATTTTCTCCGGAACATGGATTTAGAGGAACTGCTTCAGCCGGCGAATTGGTTCAAAATGAAACAGATGTCAAAACAGGTTTGCCTATTATTTCTCTTTATGGAAATCATAAAAAACCCACGCCTGATGATTTAAAGGATTTAGATTTACTAATATTTGATATTCAAGATGTAGGATTGAGGTTTTATACTTATATATCTACTCTTCATTATGTAATGGAAGCAGCAGCAGAGCAAAATATTCCAATTTTGGTATTGGATCGACCCAATCCAAATTCTCATTATATAGACGGACCGATTTTAGAAAAAGAACATCAGAGTTTTGTGGGAATGCATCCTATTCCTGTAGTTCATGGTATGACTATTGGAGAATATGCACAAATGATTAACGGAGAAAAATGGTTAAAAAACAATGTGCAAGCCGATTTGACAGTGCTCAGAATGGAAAATTATGTCAGAGGTCAAACTTACTCTTTACCGATAAAACCTTCCCCAAATTTACCCAATGACAAATCAATTAATTTATATGCAAGTTTATGTTTTTTTGAAGGAACTAATGTAAATGCAGGACGCGGAACAGATTTGCCTTTTCAAGTTTTCGGTTCGCCTGAACTCAATAAATTTTATTTCGATTATTCATATACACCCAAAGCCAATGAAGGTGCAAAAAATCCAAAACACGAAGGAAAACTTTGTTATGGCAAAAATTTGAGATACTCACCTTATTTAGAAGAAATCAATTTGGAATGGTTGATTGAGGCTTATCAAAATACTTCAGATCAAAGTAAATTTTTTATTCCATTTTTTGAAAAATTGGCGGGAACATCCACTTTAAGAAAACAAATTCAGGAAGGAAAAACAGCAGAAGAAATCAAAGCAAGTTGGCAAGAAGGATTAAAAGAATTTGAACAAAAGAGGAAGCCTTATTTGTTGTATTGATTTTCTAAATATAGTACGAAGATTTTAGTAGTGAGTACGGAGAAAATCGATCTGTTATTTCTTCAAATGCAATTCCTTATTAAAACTTTGCGGCTTAACTGAACTTTTTTTTATACTTATTTTTTTTCAATCTAAATAAGGATTGCTAATGAAATAATCATACATTTACACTTTTTAAAACAGCAAATTTTGAAAACCAACTTTATTATTATTTTTCTCTTGATTTTAGCGGTTAGTTGCCGACCTGAAGTGACGGATAACGAGCGTTGGCTGATAAAGGGAAATGTCACCGACCCTTCGGGAAATCCTTTGGAAAACATCAAAATTTCAACGGAAGGACATCTTTTTAAATTAGGAAAAGATTTTACAGATGAAAATGGTAAATTCGAATTTACTTCTTTAGCATTTGAAGGTGGTTATTTTGAAGTTCATGTCAATGCCGATTCAACTCAACAAAACGGCGGACAAAAAAACTGGAGCACGGCGGCATTTTATTTCAGTGATACTCGTAATCACAACCAAATTTTTGAGATTGATAATATTCAACTTCGGCCTGCTGCTCATTTGAATTTAAAAATTGTAGGAAATCCTGAAATTTCAGGAAATATTAAATTTAGATTGAACTATATTTCCAATGTTCACATAGAAGTATTAGATTTAGAAGACAATGATTTTTTTGAAAATAATCAATTTTTCAGTCGCACAATTCCATTAAATCAATCTTTCTCCAAAGAATTTCATTCTTTATTAAATACCGATGTCATTTTGACTTATCGAATTAATGATGGAAATGAAACCCAAATTACGATTCCTTTAACTGAAACTGAAAACACCTATGTTTTACAATTATAAATTACTTTTTCTTATCCTCATTTTTCTCTTTCAGAAGAATTTTGTTTTTGGGCAAGAAGAATCATCGCCTAAAAAATTTGATAAAGTTGGTGCAATTTTTTCAGGAGGAGTTTATTATCCGATGAGTTTAAATAACAATTTAGCCGGAGATGCTTTTTCAATTCAACCGGGCGTTTCGTTTTCATTTCTTGGTAGGTTTCCCGATCACAACATACTTTTAGGTGGAAGTTATTCTTATTTTGGAGCCAATATCAAAGAAAGTGCTATTCCGAGAGTTGGGAATTATAAACGAACCGCAACTCATCTATTTATGGCAGAAGCCGGTTATATTTTTTGGGAAAAAGAACATTGGTTTGCTTATGTAAAAGGAGGTGTTGGACGAGTGACATATCGCAATAAATTAGATAACGAAGATTTTAAAGATACGGGAATTGTCTTAGCGCTTAGTCCAAATCTGGGTTATAGATTTCATAAAAATTTTGCTGTTTATTCCTCTGTTTCTTACCGTCATGATTTTTTGAAAATCAAGGCTCCTGATGAAATTAAAAACTTTTTCAAGCATCAGGATTATCTTGCTGTTCAAGTAGGGGTGATGTTTATTTTTTAACTTTCATCAGCCAATCATTCTTTTAAGGAATTCAGCTCTTCTATTCCGGGAAACAGGAATCTTGGCCTGATTAGTCAAAACCACTTGCCCCTCCTTTCTTAGATACTCCTTTACTTTTTGAATATTTATTAAATAGCTATTATGAACACGATAAAAAACAGAATCCGAAAGTAAACTTTGAATGTATTTAATTTTTTTAGAAACAGTCAAAGATTTACCATCTTCAAGAAAAATTTTGCAGTAATTTCCATCACTCTCGCAATACAAGATATCATCCCAATTCAGATATATTAATCTTCCCTCAGTTGAAATGGCAATCTTTTCAAACAAATTTGATCTTTCTATTTCAGATCTTCTTTCTTCTTCCTGTATTTTATTTATTTTTAATTTAGTAATAACATTAATCAAATCGGCAGGCTCTACAGGCTTTAATAAATAATCCATTGCACTGGCTCTTATTGCCTGAATGGCATATTCGTTATGAGCAGTTATGAAAACAACCTTAAAATCTCTCTTGTCAAAAAATTTTAAAAAAGCAAATCCATCTATTTCCGGCATTTCGATATCCAAAAACACACAGTCTACTTTAAATTCCTTAAGAAATTCTATAGCTTTTTTCGGACTGTTAAATGCGCCTTTAACTTTTACCTTTTTACAATACTTATTTAATAGCCAGAGCAAACTTTTTAAGGCCTTGGGCTCATCATCTACAAGAACAACCTTTACCATAACTTAACACCTTCTTAAGATATTCTGATAAAGATAAATATAACAAATTATTTATAATTCCAATCAAAAACTAAATTCCACCTCTGCGCATTTTATAAAAAAGGGAACCGGGTTGGGGGGGAGACTTTTTCATCCAATGATTTATTGAACTCCATTTTGATAATTACTTTTGTACCTGCCGGTTTATTATTTTCATCCAGCTTATCAACAATTTCATAGGAGATTTTTTCTTTATAACTTTTATTAAACAGATCAATTCGCTCATTGGTTATAGGAATCCCCATACTGGTATGATTTTTATCAGCTTTGTCTTTAGCTGTTCTTCCTACACCATTGTCCTCGATGATTATTTTCAATCCTTCATGATTAGGTTGAACTTTAATTTTTAAAACGCGTTCTTGATCTTCTTTTGGTAACAGTCCATGCCAAACCGCATTTTCTAAAAAAGGTTGCAATAATAAAGGAGGAATTTTAATCAAATCCAATTCAGGTAAATCTTCTCCTTCAATTTTAAAAACAAAACCTTTCTCAAATCTATTTTCCTCTAAAAGCATATAATACCGGGCCAACCTCAATTCTTCTTCCACAGGAATTACCTGTTTGGTAGAAGTCTCCAGCAACATTCTTGTATATCGGCTAAAGACGCTTAAATATTTTATGGCTTCTTCATTTTGATTACTTTGAACCAAATAAGTAATAGCATTTAAACTATTAAAAAGAAAATGCGGATTGATTCTTAATCGATTAGCAATGGTTTCAGCCCTGGCTAAATTTCTTTCATAAACTGCATTGATTTTTTCTTTTTCTTCTTTTATTAATCTGAGTTGCGCCTCTTTTTTTGCTACGTGATTTCTATACAACAAAAGAAAAATTATAACCACTGAAATAATTCCTACAGATAGAAATAAAACATACAGTCTCCGTCTTTTTAATTTCTCTTCCTGATTTTTAAGCAAGGTTTGATGTAAAGCCTGATCCTTTTCAAGAAGTTGTATATAATTTTCTTTTTCTGAAATATCATATTTCCGAATTAAAGATTCGATAGTAAGATTTTGCTGCCCTAAATTAATACTATCCTTATAAGCTTCGCTCTGTTTATAAAAATGCAAGGCACTCTCAAAATCATTTTCAGCCTCTGCTATATCAGACAGTGCCATCGAATTAATTTCTATAAGATCAAATCGCTTTACTTGTAAAGCCAATTCCAAAGCCCGGTTAAAATATTTCTTCGCTTCTTCAGTTTCATTACGCTTCCATTCGGTTTGTCCGATATTTCTATAAATTTCAGCTTGTTTATGTACATTTTTCAGATCTTCAAATCGAGCTAATGAATTTTCAAAATAACTTTTTGCTTTATCCAGGTTTTTTCCTTCCTCCATAAAGGCCAGTCCCATAAACTGATATGTAATAGCAATTCCAAAATTATCTTTTCTTTCCAAATTGATTTCCAAAAGTTTATCAAGATAATCCCAGGCTATACCAAATTCTTTTTTATTGATATAATAATCGCTAATGGATAAATAATTCATAGCTATTCCTAAGGTATTACCCCGTTGCATTTCAGCTTCCAAAGAACGTTTTAAAAAACCTATAGCTTCTTCTCTTCTTTCAGGTATATTTCCTAAGGCATTCCCTATACCGTTTGTAGCGATGGCAATATTTTTTAAATTATTTTCCGCCTCTGCCAAGCTCAGCGCTTTCATATAATAAGAAATGGCCAAGTCATAATTTTGATCATATCGGGCTGCCAGCCCGGCATTATCAGCAAAAATCATTTTAAATATGGAAGGAATTTCCTCATTATTTTCAACCAATTCAAAAGCTCTGGCATGAAGTGGTAGAGCTTCTATATAATTTTGCTGGAAACGGTATAGCAACCCTAAATTATCCAGAGCCCTCGCATACAATAAAGTATCCTGAAATTCTAATCCTAAATCAACTGCTTTTTCAGCATAAAATAAATATTCTTCCTCAGGAAATTGATGTCTTTGCATTTCTCTGGAAAGAGAAATATTTAAGTTTATTTTTAAGGCAGGATCATCAGCTTGAAAGAGCTCGGTTTTGAGACTATCTATTTTCGAAACAGTTTGAGCTTTTGCAACAGGTATTTTAATTAAGAAAGCAATTAACGAAAATAAGTAAACGAAATTTGGGAAGAAGGATTTTAAACGAATTCTCATTTTATCTTTATTGGGGTGGATTTTGCATTTCAACTTTAGTTCCAAACAAAGGACCGGTTAAAGATGAATTTAGCAATTATTCAGATAATAAAGTTAATAGATTTCAAATAAAAAATATTTTTGTTGAAAAAGTTTATGGGAAAGTATTAAAAAAATAAACCTTCGATTTAGAAAAAACCGAAGGTTTATTTTAAGTTTTTTAAAAAGGATTTAATCATCCTTTAGTTGTAGCCTTAATAAATTCTCGATTCATCGTAGCAATATTAGTCAGCTTGATACCTACCGGACATTCAATTTCACAGGCCCCGGTGTTGGTACAGCTACCAAAACCTTCAATATCCATTTGATTTACCATATTTATCGCACGTCGATTGGCTTCTACTTTTCCTTGCGGCAAGTTAGCAAATTGTGAGATTTTGGCTCCGACAAATAAAGCGGCACTTGCATTTCGACAAGCGGCAACACAGGCTCCACAACCTATACAAGTAGCAGAATCGAAGGCTGTATCTGCAGATTCTTTATCAACCGGAATGGTATTAGCATCTACTGTATTTCCTGAAGTATTTACAGAAACATACCCTCCGGCCTGCTGAATTCTTTCAAAAGAAGATCGGTCCACGACCAGATCCCGAATTACTGGAAAAGCTTTTGCTCTGAAGGGTTCAATATAAATGGTATCTCCATCTTTAAATCTTCTCATATGCAGCTGACAAGTTGTAGTCAGTCTATCCGGACCATGAGGCTGTCCGTTTATTTGTAAAGAACAAGTACCACAAATTCCTTCCCGGCAATCATGGTCAAATTCAATAGGGTCCTGATCCTCAGCAACTAATTTCTCATTCAGCACGTCCATCATCTCGAGGAAAGACATATTCGGATCTATACCTTCAATGGTATAATCTACCATTTTACCTTTAGCCTGGGCGTTTTCCTGACGCCATATTTTTAAGAATAACTTCATAATATTAAAGATTAATTTTGATATCGCCGTTCATCTAATTATTTCTTTACAAGTCTGATCTACTATTCTTCAAAAACTAAACTTTCGGCTTTTTATTTTTAAAAGACTTGCTGATTATCAGTCAGCAAATCTTATCTGTTTAAATTACTTATAGCTTCTTGAAGAGAGCTCAATAGCTTCAAATTTCAATTCTTCCTTATGCATTACAGGCTCTTTGTCATCTCCGGTAAACTCCCATACAGCTACATACGTAAATTCCTCATCGTTTCGTTTGGCCTCACCTTCTTCTGTTTGATATTCTTCTCTAAAGTGTCCGCCACAAGACTCTTCTCTATGCAAAGCATCCTTAGCCATTAGATGGGCCAATTCAAAATAATCAACCAAACGCCCGGCTTTTTCTAATTCGGAATTTTTCGCTTTTGCTTTACCAACAACTTTTACATTTTGCCAGAAATCTTTTTCTAAAGCATCTATTTCTTGAAGCGCTTCTTTCAGGTGAACGGCATTTCGGGCCATTCCTACTTTATCCCACATAATTTCACCTAATTTCTTATGATAATAATCAACTGAATATTGACCTTTGTTATTTAATAATCTATTGATTTTATCTTTTACAGCTTTTTCTGCTTCATCAAATTCTTTAGTATCTGTAGGAATAGGACCTGTTCTAATTTCATCGGCTAAATAATCACCTATGGTATAAGGCAAAACAAAATAACCATCAGCAAGTCCTTGCATTAATGCAGAAGCTCCTAATCTATTGGCTCCGTGATCTGAGAAATTAGCTTCCCCTATTGCATAGCAACCGGGAACAGTTGTTTGCAAGTTATAATCGACCCACAAGCCACCCATAGTATAATGAACGGCAGGGAAAATCATCATAGGTGTTTCATAAGGATTATCATCTGTGATCTGTTCATACATTTCAAAGAGATTTCCATACTTGGCTTTTATAATTTCTCTACCATTTTGAATTATTTGTTCTTCGGTAGGAGTGTGATTACCTTCGGAATAAGCTTTTTCTTTTCCATATCTTCTAATAGCAGAAGCAAAATCTAAAAACACAGCTTGACCCGTCTGGTTCACACCGTATCCGGCGTCACAACGCTCTTTGGCTGCACGTGAGGCAACATCCCTTGGAACAAGATTTCCAAAAGCAGGATATCTTCTTTCCAAATAATAATCCCGGTCTTCTTCTTTAATATCGTTGGGCTTCAACTCCCCTTTCCTAATTCTTACGGCATCTTCTTTATGTTTAGGCACCCAAATTCTTCCATCATTCCTCAAAGATTCAGACATCAAGGTTAATTTAGATTGATAATCACCTGAGACCGGAATACATGTTGGATGAATTTGAACAAAACAAGGGTTTCCGAAGAAGGCACCTCTTCTGTAAGCTCTCCAGGCAGCCATAACATTACTTCCCATTGCGTTTGTAGAAAGGAAATAAACATTTCCATAACCTCCGGACGCAATAACAACAGCATGAGCTGAGTGTCTTTCAATTTCTCCGGTAACCAGATCACGAGCAATAATACCTCGCGCTTTCCCATCTACAATTACCAAATCCATCATTTCATGCCGGGTATAAGATTGAATTTTACCTCGGTTAATCTGACGATTCATCGCTCCATAGGCTCCTAACAGAAGTTGCTGACCTGTTTGTCCCTTTGCGTAAAAAGTACGGGAAACCAACACACCTCCGAAAGAACGGTTATCGAGTAAACCTCCGTATTCACGAGCAAAAGGAACTCCTTGCGCAACACATTGATCTATAATACTTCCGGAAACCTGAGCTAAACGATAAATATTAGCTTCTCTGGCCCGATAATCTCCTCCTTTAGCGGTGTCATAAAACAAGCGATAGATGGAGTCTCCATCTCCCTGATAGTCTTTTGCGGCATTAATTCCTCCTTGAGCAGCAATAGAGTGCGCTCGTCGTGGAGAATCCTGATAACAAAAAGTTTTTACATTATATCCGAGCTCAGCCAAACTTGAAGCTGCACTTCCTCCGGCTAAACCGGTACCTACCACTATAATATCAATATTACGTTTATTGGCCGGATTTACCAGGCGAATATTATTTTTATGATTATCCCATTTTTTTTCAAGGGGACCTTCAGGAATTTTTGAATCTAAGAATGTCATATATCTAATGAATTAAAGCGAACCAAAATAATGAAACAATGCAATATAAATAAACAATAAGGGCACCAGTATTGAAAACCATTTAGTAAATCCTTTCATAGCTCTCGAATTTCTATCACCCCATCCCACAGACTGAAAAGATCCGTAAAAACCATGTAGCAAATGAAGCATTAAAAATATAAAGGAAATCACATAAATACCTACTCGAATCGGATCTTGAAACTTCTCAACCAAAACTGCATAAAAATCCTGTGCCTGCGCTATTTCATAACCCGTATTAAATTTATGACCTACTTCCGGAAAGAAGAAGTCATACATATGTAAACCCAGGAACAAAAGAATAACCAAACCGGTATAAATCATGTTTCTGGACATCCAGGTGGTGTTGCTACTTTTGTCATATTTCACATAAGGAACAGGACGAGCTTGTTTATTGTTAAACTCAAGGACCATCCCCATTACAAAATGAAAAACCACACCTATTATTAAAATAGGCTGTAAAAGCAGCTGAACTAAAAAATTGTACCCCATAAACCCGGACAAGCTATTGTATATATCCGCGCTTATAGTTGACATAAAGTTTACGGTAACGTGCATTAGCAAAAATAAAACAAGAAAGAGACCCGAAATTCCCATCGCGAATTTTCTTGCTACAGTAGTGTTGAGAAATCTACCCATTGATCAAAATTTTAAGAATATTTCCCACAAAAATAAGCTTGAAAAACATTAAAGACAAACTTTGATATATGCTTTATGCCAATTTAGAATGAGTTTAAGCAAGAACCGTCAGTAATTAGACTAAACAGAAGCTAATAATAAGGTTTGAAAAACAATGTTTCCTGAAAAGATCATCTAAATTATTTTTGATTTATTTAATAGAAATAAGATCACCTTCTATTAAATTCATTTATCTTTCACTCAAAGAATCGATCATTTAAAGAAAATTCATCTTCAGATAAAAATATAGAATTCTAACAACCCAGGATAATCAAAAAACTTTGGGCACATCATTTTTGCTATATTAAAAAGGGAAGTTAGTGTAAGGAAAAATAAATATCATTCATATAACCGAAGCCTATTTTCCAATTGAAGCTTTTCTTTTTGTAATTGATGAATGGTGTCTAATAAATTTTTGATAGCCTCCAACCCCTCAAGGTTGATTTCCATTTCATAGTACAATCTCCGCATCTTCTCAAAATCTTTTATTTGCTCTATATGCAAATAATAACGTTTTTCAAAAACTCTCAAATGAATTAATTCACTTTCATGCAAAGCAAAAATAAAATTCTCCTCCACTCTATACCGCAGACAAATCTCATCCGCAAGAATAAAATCTTCTAAATTCATGAACGTAAAGTTTTAAGTTGATTGAACAATTCTCTTTCCTCAGACGTCAAATTTTTAGGTAAAATCACTTCATAAGTCAGAAACAGATCTCCATACTGTCCTTCCTTTTTATATTTCGGAAATCCTTTGCCTCTTAACCTTACTTTAGTCCCTGATTGTGTTTCCGGCTTCACCTGAAGCTTTACCCGGCCATCCAGGGTCTCTACTTCAATTTCTCCACCCAGCAGTGCTGTATAAAGATCTAAAGAAACAGATTTATAAAGATTTTCTTTTTCACGTTTAAAGGAAGTATCATTAATAATATTGAAAGTGATATACAAATCTCCCTTTGGCCCTCCTCGAATTCCCGGACCGCCATATCCTTTAATTCGAATTGTTTGACCATTTTCCACTCCGGCCGGAATGGTTAGACGAATGTTTTTTCCATTAACATTTAAGGTTTGTTGTTGAGAAGAATAAACCTGGCTCAACGGAATTTGTAATTCTGCATTAAAATCTTGACCTTTAAAATGTGTTTGTGCTCCTCTGCCTCGCTGCCTGGCACTGCCTCCAAACATTTGCTCAAAAAAATCAGAGAAGGTATCTTCATCAAAGCTGCCGGTATAAGAATACTGCTGCCCCCCAAAACCACTCCCAAAACCTGCGGCTTGTTGCTGACGGCGCGCCTCCTCATATCGCTCACCATGCTCCCAGTCTTTTCCATACTTATCATATTTCTTACGTTTTTCGGGATCGCTGAGCACTTCATTGGCTTCATTAAGTTCCTGGAATTTTCTATGTGCCTCTTTATCATCAGGATTTAAATCCGGATGATACTTACGTGCCTTACGTCTATAAGCTTTTTGAATTTCCTTTTGAGTAGCAGATTTATCCACTCCCAATATTTTATAATAATCAATAAACTCCATAAACAGTTTTTAATTTGCCAAGTAAAGTTACACAAAAAATTAAAAAACAATCTCCCGCTCTTTTAGAGAAAAAATTTATAGCTCAAATAATTTTTTTCCTTTTAACGAACTTAAAAGATTTTTGAGAAATATATAAGACACTCTTTTACAATAAAACTTCGAGCAGAACGATATAGAATTACTAAACCAATCATTAATTATTTCGAGTCTTTTTAAAGTTCGAAAGAAAAAATTTCAGCGATGACCTATCAAAAAATAATTTTAGCAGTAGTATTATTCTTCATTCTTCATTTTGTTTTTTCACAAAACAAGTTTCCTGTAGCTGATTCAATCGATTCTCAGTTTTCTGAATTAATCAACTCTTCCAATACTTTCCAGGATTATAAAGTGGTGAAAATTCAAAAAATAAACTCTTTAAAAAATGAAGTTAAATCCTCGATTAGCACTCTGGAAGAAGACATTGACAATTTAGAAAAGGATTTAAAAAACCAAGCTCATCAATCAGAAGAATATAAAAATAAATTGACAGACACTCAGTCAAAACTCGAAAAGGCAAATATCAGCAAAGACCAGTTAAGTCTTTTAGGAATGAATATTCAAAAATCAACTTATACTTCTTCCATTCTGATTTTGATTTCACTTTTGTTTGCAACTTTAATGGTTTTTGTCTATAAATTTAAAAATGCTCATCGCACAACTAATCAGGTGAAGGAAAATTTAAAAAGTACAGAATCTGAATTTGCAGAATATAAAAGAAAAGCTTTGGAAACTCAACAGAAATTAGGAAGGCAGATTATTGATGAAAGAAATAAAATAAAGGAGACTTCTCATTAGAAAGATTTTCAAGTTTAGAAATTTTTATTTTTCTTAAATGATAATGATGTTTTTTCCATCATAAATGAATTGGAAGAGTTTCGTCTCCTAATGGAGTTCCAATTCAAAAGGTGAATTTTCACTTTTATCCTTAGTTGGGAACCATGTTTTTTTCTTGATCAACAATTTTAAATAAACCTTCAATTTCTCTTATTGCACAAAATTTTTCAAAATCTCCAAAATATCTTCTCCTACCGGTTTTTCTATGGATTTTCTTTCCCTCACATGATTCAGAATTTTCAGAAAGAGATTAAAACCTGCTACATTTCTGCTTTAAAGCAGATTCATTTTTCTATTACCAAAACAGAAAAGCCAAAGGTAATGATCAATTTATTTTCAAATTTGCGAACAGGCAAATGCAATAAAACCTCCGTATGTGAAAATCCCAAGCTTTGGAGTTCTTTATAATAAACCGACAAGTCCTGTTTTTCTTATCTAAAGGTTGATATTTTTTATAAAAAAGTTTTCTTCGAACTTTTGTTGAAAATGAACTTTTATCATTTAAAGCATACCAGTTAATTACTTTTTTAAAAAAATAAATTCTAAGAAAAAAAACCCGCCACTACAGCAGGTTTTTTAGAATTTATCCATTCAAATTTTCTTTAGAAAGTTTAATCCATTAAACAAGTGGTACAACCGGAACAGTAATAAGCAGCAAATTCCGAAATCCTTATTTTCTTAAAACCACAAGATGCTTCTTGAACTTTTTTAATGTTCACAAAATCCTCAACTGATTTCACCTCCAATTCGGGTAACAATTTCTGAAGTTCTTTATCATTTGGAATGATTATTCCTACTTCAAATCCGTAAAGCAAAGTTTTAGCAAACACATATTTTTCAGAATCATAATTTTCCATTTCGAAATCAGGTTTTTCTGTGTAAGTATAAATTAAGTCATAAGTTCTTTTTATTTCTTGTTGAACTTCTTCAACTTCAAAAAAACCAATTTTTCCTTCAGCTGACAAACTCGCTTTTCGTAAATTTAAATCAGAGTCTAACCAGTCATTTTCCGAATTTAGCACCCCCACAATCAATCGCTCCGGATCTAATCCGGCGTTTTTTCCAATGCATGAACCTTTACAATCATTTTGCAAACATCCATAACCCATTCCTGAATTATAAAAAGTAATACAACTTCCACCGGAAGAACAAGTGCAAGAATATCCGCCGCCTTTTTCAGAAAGAAAATATTCATCGGTTTTTATATTCTTTATCAAAAACACATAACCTTTGGGTAATTTAATTTAACCCGGGATTTACTGTCGTCCATATAATCCCAGCTCGTTCCTTTCGGGAGAAAAATATAATCCCCTAAAGGTGCATCCTCTTCCAAAACTCCTCCTTTTAAATCGATTAGCTCAAAGGAATCTTCTTGAAAAAGCACATCCTCTTGCATATCTGTACAAGAAATGCTCAGATTTATCAAAGCTATTATTAAAATAAGCCCTGAAATAAAAACTGTCTTTTTCATGGTAAAAAAGTATTAATTACTGCCTACTTTCAGTATTTAAAGTCGCTGTTTCAGCTTTTCCGACTGATTTTAATCTCCGGGTTCCAATTCAAAAATCTCATTGACCGTCTTTTGAAACATCTTTGCAATTTTAAGGGCTAAAACCGTAGAGGGAACATGTTTACGCTCCTTATTGTTAGTGGGATTGTGTTCGAAAAAATCTTATCTATTCCTACTAAATCAACTTTAAAAGCATCATCCAAACTTCGAAAAAAGTTAAATTTTTCAAGGCTCCTCAAAATTCTAAAGAGAATTATAATCTTTTAGAGTTATCTATTATATCGCAATCCTTATTAGCTAAGATTATAATTTCACCATTTAAACCCAAGTTGAATTTTATTTTTGAAATATCTCCTTTCGAGAATTTGTGTGACTACTTCTTAAAACGTCAAAATTGTTTATCATTTCTCTAACCCTATCGAATTGGTTTATCGCCTACCTTGCCAGCCAATCTTTAAATTTATTGATATAATGATTAGAAAAATATCTTTTTTAATGATTTTGTTGATGAGTTTCGGCCTGGTTCAGGCACAACAAAATCTTCCGGCAAAACGTTTTGATATGTCGTCCTTAAATCGAACTCAAATTTTAAATCACAATTTTAATTCGGTAAACTCTTCTTCTTTTACTGCCTTTTCTACACAAGAAGATGAAAATGAACTTGAACCTTTAGCGAGCTTAAACACCGAAATGTGGGGAATTATAAATTATACTGAAGGAGTGATATATTATTCAGCTATTCGCACCGCAGACACTTCCATCGAAATCAAAACTTATGATAATGATTTTGAAGTAGTCGAAAGTTTTTCAGTTGAGATTCCTGCAAATGCTAATTATGTGGAAGTACTCAATCATTATTCTATCAATTTTTTTGAGGAAAACACTAAAGAATTTATGCTGTATGTTCATTATTTCGACGAAGAAATTATGGGACCCGAAGGTCAGATTTCTGAAATCAGAATCGTCGATGCAAATGGAAATATTTTAGGAGAAGTTTCAGGGGAAGCTGCCTGGGCTAAAACTGATGCTGAGGGAAATAAAAAACTGATTACTTATACTTCAGGTGAGGATGAAGATATCATCACTGCTTACAATCCCGGAGATTTTGAGGTGGAAGATCAATATATTATTGATGGAGATTTACTGAATTATTTCGCAGGAATTCCGTTTAATTTTTATCGGATTGACGGAGAAGAAAAAATGGTTTTAGCACATTACGAAAGTATTTTTATGGACAATGCTACTTTAGAGGTTTTTCCTGACAACAATTTGATCATCAAAATTTTAGATCTCAATTTTGAAGAAGAAAATAGTTTTACCTTAGATATTCAATCTGATGAAACAGATTTAGGAATGTTCGTTATTCCGATGGCTGATTTTGGAAAATTCTATAAAGATCAGCGATATGATATTTCAAGAGAATATTTTGATTCGAGTGATGATTTCAAAATTGTTTACGGTCTTGAATACTATGATATGATGGCAGATGTAGAGTGGAATACTTATAGAGTAGCTAAAGAAGACGGAACGATTATTCACGAATTAAATGAGGAAATTCTTGAAGTCAATGCAGATATGACCCCTATTGAAGGATTTGATAATCAATTAGGATTTTTATTGGGTCAGGATGGTCAAGCTGTGCAATTAGGATTTTTCGATATTGAAAGCTGGGAAATGGTAAAAACCTTTGATGCAGAATATAATGGCGATTTATTGTCAGATAATTTTAATCGTATTCCTTCAGGAGATACTTATCATTTTGTAGTCGGATTGGGTCAACCCGATATGATTGAAGGAGATGCATACGGCGTCATTAATCAATATGATCTCGATGGCGAATTAGTGGAAAGACATCAATTTCAACTTCCTGAAAATGCTATACTCTTCCAGCCCATTCTGACCTCAGCATTTTTATCCAACACTTTCACTACAGAAGACGACGATTTCTATTTCAGTTATGTTTATTTGGAATCTGCTGAAGACGGAACTAATTTTTATAATTTAGTTTTTGCCAAAGACAGTGAAAATATTTTACATGAATTCCGTGGAGACACTGAAAAAGGAAGATTAAACGGAGCTGATTTGGTGCTGAAATCTGATGGCGAAAGCTTTGATAAACTGGCTGTGTTGTATGATATCAACAGTAACATTTTCCTGACGGAATTCTACAGAATACCTTTTGAAGGAGATATGAGCACAGATGATTTCCACATAGCCGAATTAAGTCTTTATCCGAATCCGACTGCCGGAATTGTGCATATCCAGTCTGATGCAAATATTCAAAAAGCGGTAGTTTACAATTTAAATGGACAAGTGGTCCAGGTAGAAAATTTAAATAACACTCAAAATTCTTTTGATATTTCAAAACTTTCCAAAGGAATGTATGTGATTCAACTTCAATTTGAAAACGGAAGTTCGCAACATATAAAAGTGTTGAAGCAATAACAGAAAGTTCAACTGTATTCAAATCCATTTCACGCTTTTGTGGAATGGATTTTTTTATTCTGGAAATTATTTTAATTTTCAGTCATAAACAGACAGTCATTGAAGAATTTTCCCTGGAAAAGACTTTCCTTTTGATTTGCATCTGAAATATTCCCAAAAAATTCTTAATTCATTTTGCGATAGATTCTTTAACTTCGTCTTTCTAAACAAACAGCATGAATTACTCTGAAATTTCTTCGGAAGATCTTGAATTTTTCATTTCCATTTTAGAACCCGGGCGACTTTTAACAGATGAAGAAAACTTACTTCGCTGTGCTTCTGACAAAACAGAAGATTTCGTTTTTAAACCTGCTGCTGTTGCTCAACCTGTGTCAACAGAGGAAGTAAGTCAAATTTTAAGATATTGTCATCAAAAAAAGATTCCGGTAGTTCCCCGCGGGGCAGGAACAGGATTGAGCGGCGGAGCACTCCCTGTTTTTGGCGGTTTGGTTTTGGATATGCAGAAAATGAATAACATCCTCGATATTGATATAAAAAACTTTCAAGTCACCACAGAACCGGGAGTTATCACAGAAGAATTAATGAATGCCGTTCGTGAAAAAGGTTTGTTTTATCCGGTAGATCCGGCCAGCAAAGGAAGTTGTTTTATAGGTGGAAATATAGCTAAAAACTCAGGCGGTGCAAGAGCGGTGAAATATGGTGTGGTCAAGGATCAGGTTTTAAATCTGGAAATTGTTTTACCCAATGGAGAAGTCATCTGGACCGGAGCCAACACTTTAAAAAATGCGACAGGATATAATCTTACTCAACTTATTATAGGTTCGGAAGGCACTCTGGCAGTGGTAACAAAAATTGTATTAAAATTATTAACTGCTCCCACAAAAGATCTATTGGTTTTTGTTCCTTTTCAATCGGCTGAAGAGGCTTGTGAGGCTGTTCATAAAATTTTTATGGCAGGATATACCCCTTCAGCTTTAGAATTTATGGAAAGAAAAGCCATAGATATTTCTCAACAATATATAGGTCAGGATTTTTTAAAACTGGAAGAAGAAACTGAGGCTGCTCTTTTGATTGAAGTGGATGGTACAGAAGAAGAATTTCTTTTTAAAAAATTAGAAGGAATTTTTGAAGTATTAAAAGGTTTTAAAACGGGGGAAATTTTATTTGCAGATCAGGATTTACATAAAGAGAAACTTTGGAAAATCAGAACTGTTATGGGAGAAGCTGCTAAAACCTCTTCTATTTATAAAGAAGAAGACACGGTTGTTCCCAGAGCAAAGTTACCCTCATTAATCAGAAAGGTTAAGGAGCTGGAAAAGAAATTTGGTTTTGATTCTGTCATTTATGGGCATGCTGGAGATGGAAATTTACACATCAATATTTTGAAAAATGAAATGTCTGATGAAAAATGGAAAAACATTTTACCTCTGGCTATTGAAGAATTATTTAAATATACACACAGCCTTGGCGGCACCATCAGCGGAGAGCATGGGATTGGATATGTTCAAAAAGAATATATGAAATCCATCTTTCCTCAAACCCACCTTGATTTACAAAAACAAATCAAAAAGACATTCGATCCGAATCATATTTTGAATCCGGGGAAGATTTTTTGAAGAAGAAGATTATATTTATTCTTTTAATCCATCCAAACCTTCCAAAACCAAAAGCCATCACTAATTTCAATCCAAAGAACCACCCTTCCCTCAAATTTCTCTGAAATACATCATAGATTGATATTGAAATCCTTATCTTTGCGCCACTTATTTAAGGATCAGAAAATTTTGAGTTTATGAACTTACACGAATATCAAGCAAAATCTATTTTAAATGATTTTGGAGTAACCATTCAACGAGGGATTGTTGCTACAACTCCTGAGGAAGCTGTAGAGGCAGCTAAAAAATTAACTGAAGAAACCGGAACCGGCTGGCATGTGATTAAAGCGCAGATTCATGCCGGAGGTCGCGGGAAAGGCGGAGGCGTAAAGCTTGCAGAAAATCTTCAAGAAGTAAAAGATATTGCCGGACAAATTTTAGGCATGAATCTTATTACTCCTCAAACTCCTAAAGAAGGAAAAAAGGTTCATCAAATATTGGTCGCCGAAGATGTGTATTATCCGGGAGAAAATGAACCCGAGGAATATTATATGTCCGTACTTCTCAACAGAAATACCGGCCGAACCATGATCATGTATTCTCCTGAAGGAGGAATGGACATTGAGGCTGTAGCTGAAGAAACTCCGGAAAAAGTTTTTACGGAAGAAATTGATCCTGCCACAGGCTTACTTCCTTTTCAGGCCAGAAAAATTGCCTTTAATTTAGGACTTTCAGGACAGGCTTTTAAGGAAATGGTCAAATTCGTAGGAAATCTTTACACAGCTTATGAAAAGTCAGACTCTTCACTTTTTGAAATTAATCCGGTTTTAAAAACCAGTGATGACAAAATTTTAGCTGTTGACGCCAAAGTAACCTTAGATGATAATGCATTGTACCGTCATAAAGATTATGCTGAATTACGTGATGAGCGCGAAGAAAATCCAATTGAAGTAGAAGCCGGAAAAGCCGGTCTGAATTATGTAGATTTAGACGGAAACGTTGGTTGTATGGTAAACGGAGCCGGATTGGCAATGGCTACTATGGATCTCATTAAACAAGCCGGAGGAAATCCTGCCAACTTCCTGGATGTAGGAGGAACTGCCGATGCTAAAAGAGTAGAAGAAGCTTTCCGATTGATTTTGAAAGATGATAATGTAGAAGCTATTTTAGTCAATATTTTCGGTGGAATTGTTCGTTGCGATCGTGTAGCTCAAGGAATTATTGATGCTTATAAAAATATGGGAGATCAGATAAATGTTCCCATTATCGTTCGTTTGCAGGGAACCAATGCTGAGGAAGCTAAAGTAATGATTGATGAAAGTGGACTGAATGTTGAAAGCGCCATCGCTTTCCAGGAAGCTGCTGATAAAGTTCAAAAAGTTTTGAGTTAATCAATCAGATTAAAATATAGAAAAATCCCGCTCGTTTTCGAAGCGGGATTTTTTATGGATTTTATTTTCCTTTCTCTCTCAAGCCGGACCTCTTCCTGATCCGCGTCGGTTGGTCTTTCTCTTTGGCCGTAAGGGTCCTCTCAGATGAATAATCAAACCATCCAGAAAATTTCTTAAAAACTGATCTCCGCATTCCATATATTTGGGATGCCCTTCTCTTCTAAAAATAGCTCCCAATTCACTTTTTGTCACTTTAAAGTCCACCAAAGCAAAAATCTCTATAATATCATCATTGGTTAATTTATGTGCTACACGAAGTTTTTTAAATATATCATTATTGGTTAAAGCCATAAAAAATAAAATTTAAGTTCAACAAAGGTAATTTATTGAAATGAGAATAGCTCAGAAACAGGCCTCACAAAAACACCCTGCCTTTTTGTCTGCTGATCCAATGGTTTTAAAGCCATTTTGTCATCACTTGACTTCTGGTATTTTTATTGCTAATTATATATCAGAAATAAAGAAGTCAAACTTTAAAAATTATAAATTATGAGTTTAATTAGAAGAAATCATTGGTTACCGGCAGTTTTTGATGAATTACTCAATACTGACTGGATGGACAGCAACAGCCCTTTACGCAATTTTGGAAAGAGCACCCCTGCGGTAAATGTAAAAGAGAATGATAATGAATTTATTCTTGAAGTTGCCGCACCCGGAATGAAAAAAGAAGATTTTAAGCTTGAATTAGACAATAATGTTTTGAGCATTTCTTCTGAAAAGAAAGAAGAGAAAGAAACTGAGGACAAAGAGGAGAAATTCACTCTTCGCGAATTCAGCTACAGCTCTTTTAAACGGTCTTTCACCTTACCTGAAACCGTTGATCATTCCAAAATAAGCGCTGACTACAAAGATGGTGTTTTAAAAATTGAATTGCCAAAACGCGAAGAGGCTAAAGTTCAGCCTAAACGAACTATTGAAATTTCATAATTTGAAAATTTCAATGACGGAAAAAGCTGCTTCTGAAAAGAAGTGGCTTTTTTTATGTTTTTTGAAAATTCATCTGATTTTATAATCCATGATTAAATCTTTATAAGGCTTTCTCTCATTTGCTTATCTTTGAAAATCTTAAAAAAGAACAATTCCAATGACAAAAATAAATCCTTTATTAGAACCTTTTGAAACCCCTCCTTTTTCACAAATAAAAAATGAAGATTTCAAACCGGCCTTTGAGATTGCACTTCAGCAAGCTCGGGAAGAAATAAATCAAATAGTTGAAAATCCTGAAAGACCTTCTTTTAAAAACACCTTAGAGGCTATGGAATTTGCCGGTGAAAAGTTAGGTAAAATCAGTTCAATTTTTTTCAATTTAAATTCTGCAGAAACCAATCCTGAAATTCAGAAAATTGCTCAGGAAGTTTCTCCATGGCTGACAGAGTTTCAGAATGATATTATTTTAAATCAACAACTTTTTAAACGGATTAAACAAGTTTTTTTGGATAAAGAAAATTTACAACTCACTGCTGAACAAAATACTTTACTCGAAAAAACCTATAAATCTTTCACACGAAATGGCGCCAATTTATCTGAAGAAAAAAAGAAAAAATTAAGAGATTTAGACACTCGTTTAGCTAAGCTTTCTTTAGAATTTGGAGAGAATGTTTTGGCTGAAACCAATGCTTATGAACTTCATATTATCAATGAAGAAGATTTGGAAGGTCTTCCTGAATCTGAAATAGAAACAGCTGCTCAACTGGCTAAAACCAAAGATAAAGAAGGTTATATTTTTACTCTTCATTATCCGAGCTACCTGCCTTTTATGAAATACATAAAAAACAGAGACTTACGTAAAAAAATGGCTCTGGCTCAAGGTAAAAAAGGATTTCAGGATAATCAATACAATAATGAAAAAATAGTATTAGAAATCACCCAGCTTCGTTTTGAAAGAGCACAACTTCTGGGATATAAAAATCACGCAGACTTTGTTTTGCAAGAGCGAATGGCAAAATCTCCTGAACAGGTAGAAATCTTTTTAAATGATTTATTAGAAAAAGCTAAACCTGCGGCTGAAAAAGAATTTCAAGAATTAGAAGCTTTTGCCAAAGAGCTGGATGGAATTGATCAGCTTCAGATTTGGGATGCTGCTTATTATTCTGAAAAACTTAAAAAGGAAAAATTTGATCTGGATGATGAAAAACTAAAACCCTATTTTCCTTTAGAAAATGTTATTGAAGGGGTGTTTAAAGTTTCTGAAAGATTATTCGGATTAACTTTCGAAGAAGTATTTGATATAGACACCTATCATAAAGAAGTGCGAACTTATCAGGTATATGATGAGCAAAAAAACATTAAGGCTTTACTCTATGCAGATTTTCATCCGAGAGAAGGAAAAAGAAACGGAGCCTGGATGACAAGTTTTAAAGGTCAACAAATTAAAAACGGAAAAAATGAACGTCCGCAAATTTCTATTGTTTGTAATTTTTCCCGACCTACTTCCAACACACCTGCTTTACTCACATTTAATGAAGTGACTACCTTATTTCATGAATTCGGCCATGCCTTACATGGGATTTTAGCTGATACAACTTATAAAAGTTTATCCGGAACAAACGTTTATTGGGATTTTGTAGAATTACCAAGTCAGTTACTGGAAAACTGGTGTTATGAAGAAGAAGCTTTATCTCTTTTTGCAAAACATTATCAAACCGGAGAAATGATTCCTATGGAAATCGTAGAAAGAATCAAAAAAGCTTCAAATTTTTTAGAAGGAATGCAAACTGTGCGACAACTTAGTTTCGGCATTCTTGATATGTCATGGCATGCCATAGATCCAAGAACGATTAAAAATGTAAAAACACATGAAAAAGAAGCTTTTCGTTCTACCCAACTTTATCCGGATGTAGCAGAAAACTGTATGAGTACTTCTTTCAGTCATATTTTTCAAGGTGGATACTCAGCAGGATACTACTCTTATAAATGGGCAGAAGTTCTGGATGCAGATGCTTTTGCTTATTTCCGGGAAAAAGGTATTTTCAATAAAACCATAGCTGATAAATTCAAAGAACATGTTTTATCAAAAGGAGGAACAGAAGATCCTATGATTTTATATAAAAGATTTAGAGGAAAAGAACCTGATAATGAAGCTTTATTGAAAAGAGCGGGGTTGATAGAAACAGATTAGGGAAATTCTTGATTTTTTCTTTTAAAAAAGTTCATTTCGATCTTCGTTATGAACTTTTTATGTTTTACAGAGTTATGTATATTTAGAAAATTAATAGGATTTTAAATGAATCAAAATAATTTCTCCTGGGTAGAAACACATAAACAGTTAAGTAAATTTTTAAAAAATAAAGAAAATTCTCAAAAAGAACTTATAGAACTCCTCAAATCTGTTGGAATTTCTCCATTTACAGACAAAATAAATGAACTGGGAGTTGAGATTGAACTTGAGGAAATTGATCCTTTTACCTTTTATTGTTATATCTATAAATATGGAGAAAAACGAAGATTAAAAAAACTTCAAAAAATTTCTGAGAAATTAGATTTAAATTATCCCATAGACGATAAAGGTATTCCTTCCACCAATGCCCAACGTGTCTGGCTATTTCCTCATAAATATTTAAGAAAAAATAATGAGGTTCCACGTTTATGGAACTTCTTTTATAAAGCTTTGAAGAATGAAATTACCAATGAAGATTTCCAGGATGTATTATCGATAAGAAATGTTGGAAAAACTAAAATCACAGAAGCTTTATTTTATGTAAATCCTGAAATTTATTTACCCATTAATGGTCCATCAAAACCCTATTTGGAAGAAAAATTTCAGATTAACCCTGATTTTAATTCTTTTGATGAATATCAAAATATTCTAAGGCAGGTAAGGAATCAAACCAATCTTCCTTTTTATGAAATTTCTTATGAGGCGTGGAAGTGGAACTCACGAAAAACAAAATTCTCAACCAAAAAAAAAGGAAACTATTGGATTTTTCAAGGAAATCCAAAAATTTTTGATTTTGAAACAGCACTTAAAGAAGAAATATTAGAAGATTGGACCGTCACTGCACATAAAGACAAAATAAAAAAAGGTGACAAAGTGATTTTATGGATAGCGGGGCAAAATGCAGGTTGTTATGCTTTGGCGGAAATTACGGAAGAACCAAGAGAAAAATCTGATTCTCCGGATGAAAATCTTTGGAAAGAGGAAAATACAAATACGTTCAAAGCGGGAATCAAAATCACTCATAATTTAGTAGATAAACCCATTCTAAGATCTGAAGTTGAAACAATTCCAGGACTGGAAAATTTGAAGACCGGAAATCAGGGAACTAATTTTTCTGCAACTGAAGAGGAATATAATATACTCTTAGAAATGGCAGAACAAAAGACTTTTTTTAAAGAAATAAAATCTAAATTTGATTCAACTGAATTCGATTCATTTATACAACTTATTCGAAAAATCAATAATCAGCTACAAATTAAGAAAGGTGATCAGAGGGTTACTTATAGCCTAAGAAATGATCGTCTAAATTATATTGTGGGATCAAGATACTGTATCAATTTATTTCTAAAAAACAGACCCAAAAGATTTGGGGTGATTTCTAAAGAAAAGCTTTCTGAAGAATCCGAGCCTTATAAAGGATTAGAACCTCAACCATTTTATACTCATTTAGATAATTTAGAATTTTCAGATTCACAATTTAAATCTATTAAAACAGCCATAAAAGAAGAATATACTTCTTGCTCCAAATCAAATTTTCTGCAATTCAATAATACAGATTTTGAAAATTATGTTTTTGCTTCTAATAACAATCGTTTAGTTATGACTCCACCACAAAACGTCATCTTCTACGGCCCACCGGGAACAGGAAAAACCTACAAATTGAGAAATGAATATTTTCCCAAATACACTATTGCTGAGGAAAGTATTACTCCGGAATTATTTTTTGAAGAAAAGGTTTCTAATTTAACCTGGTGGGAAGCAATTGCTTTGGCATTATTAGAAATAGGAACCAGTAAAGTCAACGAAATAATTGAAAACCGTTGGGTTTCTAAAAAAGCAGAATTATCTGAATCTAAAAACATTAGAGCCACCTTATGGGGAAACCTACAATTTCACACTGTCTTAGAATCTGAAACGGTTAAATATACACAACGACAAACTCCTTATATATTTGATAAGACGGAAAATAAAGAATGGAAATTAATTGAATCTGAAGTTAAGGAACAAGCTCCTCATATTTATGAAATCCTGGACTCGGTCAATAATTTTAGATCTACTCCTAAATCGGAAATCAAACATTATGTTTTTACAACTTTCCATCAATCTTTTGCTTATGAAGATTTTATAGAAGGAATAAAACCGAAGATGGAAGACGAGCAAAAAGATCTTTTGTATGAAATGCAAAATGGAGTTTTTAAAGATATTTGTTTGAGAGCTCAAAACGATCCTGATAATCGATATGCTATTTTTATAGATGAAATCAACAGAGGAAATATTTCTCAGATTTTTGGAGAGCTGATTACGTTAATTGAACCGGACAAAAGAATTGGAGCTAAAAATGAATTAAAAGTAAAGCTTCCTTATTCAAAAAAAGATTTTGGCGTTCCGGCTAATCTTGATATTTATGGCACGATGAATACTGCCGACCGAAGTGTTGAAGCAATGGACACAGCTTTGAGAAGAAGGTTCTCTTTTATTGAAGTACAACCCAACTCTGAAATTCTGAAAGAATCAAATTATCAAGATGTTGATTTGGCTAAACTTTTGGATACCATCAATCAACGTATTGAATTACTTTTAGATAAAGATTATCAAATTGGTCATTCTTATTTTATTGAAGTTGAAAGTTTAAATGACTTAAAAATTGTTTTTAGAGATAAAATCATTCCACTTTTAGAAGAATATTTTTATGCCGATTTTGGAAAAATCGGTTTAGTTTTAGGAGGAAGATTTGTTCATCAAGAAAAAAATCACGCTCAATTTCCTAAGAACTTCACTTATGAAAACGATTTTTTAGAAGAGAAAAAAGTTTACCGATACACCCATTTTAAAGATTGGACTGAGGAATGTTTCATTTCAGTTTATGAAGATTTATCAGATGAGTAGCAGGAGATTTATACAGGTTTTTGAATATGAAAAACTTCGTTATGATGATTCAGGGATTTTCCGGAAACATCATTTTGACGCTATGGTAAAATTTAATGAGCTTCATCAAAATAAATATTTTACCATCATTCATAAAGGAATTCGTTTTAGAAGTTACGTAGGTGTAATTCAAATTGGCAGATTGACTATAGAAATTCTTCCAAAAGCAGATAACAATGAAGATTCGAATAAAAACTTATGGCAGAGCATACTTCTCAATATGTTGAAAGTTTGCAAACGCATTCAGATTGAAACTGTTTCGGAAACTCAATTAAAAAAACGATACAATTCCATACTTGATATCTATTTTGAACTGTATTTAACTGAAATTGAAAAGCTGATTAAAAAAGGTTTAATCAAACAATATCGTAAGGTTCGGTCAAATCAAAATGCATTAAAAGGAAAATTAATTTTTTCTAAAAACATCCAGCATAATATTGTTCATAAAGAACGATTTTATTGTGAACATACTTCCTATGACAAAAACCACCTCATCCATCAAATATTTTACAAAGGTTTATTGATTCTCAAAGGATTTATCAATGATTCTTTAAAAGACAAATTAAACCGAATTCTTTTTGAATTTGAAGAAATCAATGAAATAACCATCCATAAAAATCATTTCGAAAAAATAGTTTTAAACAGAAAAAATAAGGACTACGAAAAAGCATTAGAGATTGCCAAAATCATTATTCTAAATTATTCTCCTAATTTAAATTACGGCAATGAAAATCTGTTGACCCTTCTATTTGATATGAATGTTTTATGGGAGGAATATATTTTTAGAATTTTGAAGAAACACAAACCTGAAAACATGAGTGTTTCGTTTCAAAACTCAGATAAATTCTGGGAGAACAAACGAATCAGACCTGATATAGTTTTAAAAACTCCGGAAGAAACTTTTATCATCGATACTAAATGGAAAATAGTTGAATCTAATAATCCATCCGATGACGATTTAAAACAAATGTTTGTTTACAATTTGCATTGGAAGGCGGAAAAGAGCTTATTACTTTATCCAAAAACAAATCAATCAGATAGCCATTTTGGAAAATTCCATTATAATAATCTGGAAAATAAATGTAAGCTTGCATTTATTAATATTATTGATTCTAATTCAATAATTCAACCAAATAAAATAGCAAATACAATTTTTAGAAAATTAACTTGATAAAAAACTCAAAGAGTACATTCTTCCTCTTTATGATAATCATTAGGTTCTATATGAATTAACACATATTGGATTTGGGGAAGTTTTTCATACAGAGTGTCCTGTAATTGATGAGCTAAATCATGACCTTTTCTCACGGTAATTTCCGGATCTACCACAGCGTGTAAATCGACATGATACTGCATGCCGGTTTTTCGAATCAGACATTTTTCAGTATAAATGATTCCGGGAACTGTTTTGGAAACTTCTCTGATTTCTTCTATTAAATCATCATAACGATGTTCATCCATCATCTCTCCCAAAGCCGGTCTGAAAATTCTGTAACTGTTATATAAAATAACTACGGCAGTCAGCAAGGCCGCCCACTCGTCAGCTTGTTTATTTTGAGTTATCAAAGCAATAGCAATTCCAACAAAAGCTACTAAGGATGTAATGGCGTCCGTTCTGTGATGTAAGGCATCCGCTTTCAAGGTTAAGCTGTCAGTTTCTTTACTTTTTTTCAAAATATACCTGTAGGTAATTTCTTTCCAGAGAATAATTCCCCCTAAAATAAAAAGTGTAAATGCTTTGGGTAAACCAACTGTATCAGATTGCATATTCATTATTCCGCTATATATAATCCAAGCAGCAGAAATCACCATAAAAGCAACAATAACAAAAGTAATGAGTGGTTCTATTCTTCCGTGCCCGTAAGGGTGATTTTCATCAGGAGGCCGACTGGAATATTTCATTCCAAATAAAACCAAAGCCGAAGAAAACATATCAGCAGTTGATTCAATAGCATCTGCAATAAGGGCATGAGAATTTCCAAAAATGCCTCCCAAACCTTTTACAAGGGCCATTACTGCATTTCCTAAGATACTAAAATAAGAAGCTTTTATTGCTTTCTTTCGCTTTATTTCCGGAGTTGTATTCATTCTGTTTTTTGAATGATTTTCCGGCAAGATAAAAAAGACTAATGATAATTTTTAATTGAAAAGGTTTTCTTTTTAAGACTAAAGGTTCTTTCCAATTTTAGACCTCATTAAAAATGCCGCTATTGAACGTACTTTTTCTTATTTTTACCAAAATAAAAAAAATGAAAATTATTATTTCTCCTGCCAAATCCATGGAAGAGGAAAAAAGTTTACCTACCTCAAGAGGGACCACTCCTGCTTTTTTTAAGGAAGCAATTCAACTCAATCGGAAACTGGCCCGGATGTCAAAAAAAGAACTTTCAGATTTAATGAAAATCAGCGAAAAACTGGCTCATTTAAATTATGACAGATATCAGGAATTTGATGAAACCAATACTTCGAAAAAAGCCAGACCTGCTGTTTATCTTTATTCAGGAGATGTTTACGCAGGTTTGGATGCATACACCATTCCTGCTGAAAAATTAGATCGTCTTCAGCAAACTTTAAGGATTATCACCGGGATGTATGGAATTTTAAAACCTCTTGATTTAATTCAGCCTTATCGGTTAGAGATGAGTACAAAATTGACTGTGGAAACTCATAAAAATTTATATGAATTCTGGACAGAGAAAATCACAGATTCATTGAACAAGGAATTGCAGGAAGATGAACTGTTTCTCAATCTTGCCAGTAAAGAATATTCTAAAGCCATCGATATAGATCAATTAAAAGTTCCGGTAATCTCTCCGGTCTTTAAAGACTTTAAAAATGGTGAATTAAAGATTATTGCCTTTCATGCCAAAAGAGCAAGAGGCGCCATGGTGCGGTATATCTTAGATCATGACATTTCTGATAAAGAAGGAGTTTTAGGTTTTGACTATATGGATTATGCATTCAGTGAAAAACACACCCAAAAAGAAAATGAACCTGTTTTTATACGTTAACAGATCTTTTTCAGTAAATTTAAAATTCTCAAACTATTAAATATGGATCAGTCCAAACAAATATTAATTTTAGAGGATTTAAGAATCCCAAAAACTAATTTTCATGATTTTATAGAAAAAGCAAATCTTGATTATCATTTAATTTGGGAAACCGCAAAGGCTAAACCCGAACGAGTGGAAGTTTTGGTAAATGTAAAGCAAAAAATAGATCAGTCTCTTATTGATCAATATCCCAATTTAAAAATGATAGCTGTTGCCTTCACCGGCTATGACAGTATTGACTTGGAATATTGTGATAAAAAAGGTATTGCTGTTTATAATGTTCCGGCTTATTCTACCCGGTCGGTTACTGAATTGGTATTAGGGCTAAGCATCTCTCTGAGCAGAAAAATTCCGCTATCCGATCAGCTTATCCGCTCCGGAAAATGGGATTTAAAACCCGGTCTGGAATTATATGGGAAAACAGTCGGAATTATGGGAACAGGAAAAATAGGAATTAACACCGCCAAAATTTTTAAGGCTTTGGGATGTGAATTAATCGCCTGGTCAAGATCTGAAAAAGAAGAATTTAAAAAATTAGGAGGAAAATACATTTCGGATAAAAAAGATTTTTTTAAACAAGCCGATTTAATCAGCATTCATCTTCCTTTTAATGAAAACACCAAACATATTGTAGGTGAAAGCGAATTAAAATCTATGAAAAAATCTGCTTTTCTGATTAATACAGCTCGCGGACCGATTATAGATGAAGAAGCTCTTCTTCAAATTCTAAAAGAAAAACGCATTGCCGGAGCCGGATTGGATGTTTTTACAGAAGAACCCATTTCTAAAAACAATGAATTGCTAAAGCTGGAAAATGTAGTGCTTACTCCTCATATTGCCTATAAAACAGAAGAAGCCTTAGAGCGAAGAGCAAAAGTAACGGTTGAAAATATTTTACACTACAATCAGAATAATTCAGAAAACAGAGTGAATTAAAAGTATAAAAAAACCTCTGCTCAATTGAACAAAGGTTTTTTAAAACATACTTTCTGACTGTCAGAAAAAATATTTTTATTTAGAATTTATAATTAAACCCTAAAGAAACAGAAGAGATGTCGATATTGGATGAATATCCTTCTACGCTAAATTTATTAGCGATTCCTCTGTATCCAAGATAAACTTCAAAAAGATCAATCTGATATCCGATTTTGGGTAAATAATAAAATCCGCCATCTGAATCACTGGGAGATAAACCTATAGCATATCCTAAATCTGCTCCAATAAATAAATTTTCTATAATAGAATATTGAGCAGTCGCTGCAATAGGCAAAAACCCTAAATTATCCATTTTTTCTCCTTCTACTTTTTTACCGGTATAAGCTAAATATCCTACACTGGCTCCCAATTTAAAATCTTCAGCTAAATTGAATAAATAAGCTACATCTCCTCCCAGAGACAGAGAACTTATATCACTGGCATCACCTACAGGTAAACCTAAATGAATTCCTACTTTAAAACCACTTTCCTGACTCGGATAACTTTGATAGGTTTGAGCCTGTGCATATCCAATAGCAAAAAAAGCAAATAGAATTACAAAAATCTTTTTCATAATAAATTATATTTTGGGGTTAAAGCAGTAAATGTATAGAAAATTATCTAAAACCTTAGAAATAGCTCATCTTTTAATAGATGCATTATGAATAAAACAAATATTTACATTTTTTAAGTCAAAATTCTTCTTCACTCGGGATTTCTTCCTACAGAAAAAACAACTTCTCCCAGTCCTTCTATTATAGCCTTAACCCTATCACCTGCAGATAAATTAACCATAGGTCCCAGTGCTCCGGAAAGAATAATTTCTCCTTTTCGAAGAGGATTTCCTAATTCTTTCATTTTTTGAGCCAGCCATAAAACTGCATTTAAAGGATTTCCCAAACAATCTTTTCCCTGACCTTCAGAAACTAATTTCAAATTTACATAAAGCCGCATTTTACAATGAATTAGATCCAACTGCTCTATATCAACCCGTGACTTTCCTGTCACAAAATGACTGGCAGAAGCGTTATCGGCTATTGTATCTGTAATTTGAATATCCCAATTTTCAATTCTGCTTCCAACGATTTCAATAGCCGGCAATGCATAATCAATAGCAGAAACAACATCTTGCATAGTTATTGTTTCTTTTGTTAAATCGTCTTTTAAAACAAAAGCTATTTCTGCCTCGGCTTTAGGCTGCATCAACTGAGAAAAGGGAATTTCAGAATCATTTTCAATTTCCATTTCATTTAGAAGAATACCAAAATCGGGCTGATCAACTCCTAATTGCTTTTGGACTTTCTTAGAAGTTAATCCAATCTTTTTGCCAACTATTTTCTGACCTTGTTTTAATTGATGATCAATATTTATTTTTTGAATTTCATAAGCTTTATCCAAATCTTTTTCAGCTATATAGTCGCGAATAGGAGGACAAGCTATATTTCTTTCTTGAGCCAGACGAATTTTTTTGGCGATTTCTTCAGGAGTCATTTTTTAAAATTTAAATTTTTTCTTCTAAGATAGAAAAGACAAAAAAGTGATTATTAAAAAGTTTATTTTTCAGGTAAAAAAACTTCTGCCAGCATACAACGTGCACTTCCTCCACCTAAAGTTTCAATAACCTGTAAATCGCTACTTAGAATCTGACTGTACTTCTCAATGGTTTTAATTTGTTCTTCGGTCAGACTTTTTCTGGCAGCTTCACTCATCACCCAATATTTTTTATCAAAAGCTCCACGGACTTCCAGCATGTTTCCTGCAAATTGGTGCATTTGTTCTTCTGTTATATCCACTATGATTTTCCCGTCTTCTTTTAAGCTTTCTGCCACCATTTTTCGCTCTTTTTTATCATCTATGCTTTCTAAACAAATGATGGCTAACTCATCACCTAATCCCATCAAAACATTGGTATGGTAAATTTGTTTACGTTCACCTTCCACATTTTGAAAAGCTTTAAAAATGATGGGGGTATATTCAAAATCTTCACAAAACTCAATAGTTAGATCTTCATCTGCCCGTGGAGAAAGAGCACAATAAGCTTTTCGATTTTGACGATCTAAAATAAGCACTCCTGTTCCTTCTAAAAATTTATCATCTTCTTCAGCAGAGGTATAATCAATTATATTTTCAATATTAAATCCTTCTTCTTCTATTTTTTGTAAAATATCTTCTCTTCTTTCGCGACGACGATTCTCAGCAAACATCGGATATAGAGCAACATCTCCATTTTGATGAAAAGAAATCCAATTATTTGGAAAAACAGAATCGGGCGTATCATTTTCTTTGATATCATCTACCACAATTACTTTTACACCTACTTTTCTGAGTTTATCGACAAATTCGTCAAACTCCTGTTGTGCTTTTTTGGTGATATCATCAGAAGTCATTTTTAGTTCCTGCTGAAAATAATTGTTCACTGCAGTTTCTTCATTCATCCTGTAATTCACCGGACGAACCATTAATAAGGTATTGGTTATTTGTTTTTTCATTTTCTTTATTTTTAGGAAGGGGTATTTTGATGCAAAGTTAAGATTTTAAAAACCAGAGCGCAAACAGGGATGGAAATTAAAAAAACGATGCGTGGGGATTTGAGCCTCGCGTCGATAATTTATTTGAAGTACGGTATAAACGAAGTCATTCTGTCGATCAATTTATGATTTACGATCGCAAGATCTTTGTACAACCAAGAACGGTTTTATTTGTGCTGTCCTATCAATTGTAAGGGGAAGAACTTTTAGTAACTTAGCTTTTGTCAGTTTTAAAACCGAGTTCCCAAAGTTAAACTCAGGCCATAATTTTATAAATTTCAAAATCATCATTTTTTATGAGAATGTTTATTCTACTAATTTTTATATTAAATCTAATACATTTAAACATTTTCGCTCAAATCAAATCCGGAAAAATTGATTATAAAGTAATGCTGACAGAAGAAATGGAAAATCCTTTAGACACTGTAAAAGAAGCCAGTGCAGATGTCAAAGGTTTCATCAGCCATATTCAAGAACAGAAAATTAAAATGTTACCTTCTTTAAAATACAGTCTTAACTTCAATAAAGAGGAGGCTCTTTTTTCATATACTGAAGACATGCGAGCCGATAATAAAGATGTTGAAATGAAAGATGTTGCCATGACTGTAGGAATATATGATAGATTCTATTTCAATTTAAACAAAGACGAAATTACAAATCAACGTCGTTTTTTTCACGATGAAATTATTCTAATAAAATCAAAAATCAGCAATATTAAATGGAATATATTACCGGAAACCAAAACCATTGCCGGTTATAAATGTCAAAAAGCAGTGACAGCTGATTATGATTTAATAGAAGATTCTTATATAGGAGAAGAACTCGTAGTTTGGTTTACCAAAGAAATCCCTTTTTCTTTTGGACCCGGTCTGGCCGGTCTTCCCGGTATGATCATGGGAGTAGAAACTAAAAAATTTTATATATATGCTGATGAGCTGAAATTGTTTAAAAAAGAAAAGAAGATCAGCTCCCCTTCCAAAGGCAGAAAAATGACAGGAAGTGAATTTCAAGAAGAATTAGAAGAATCTTTTCGAAAAATGGACGAAGGCACCTGGGATTGGGATTCGCATTAACTCTTGTTCTTTTTATTTAAGAATTTAAAACTTTCTTTAGGCCAGATTTGTTGTTTTAAGAGCCCAATATTAATCTCACTTGATTTTATTTCTTTATTCTCTTTCCAGAGGCAAGGTAGAGCAACGCAATAATCCACCTTGCTTTCCTATTTCTGAATAAGAAACTTCTTCAACAGTAATTCCTTGCTCTCTTAACCAATTGTTCAGGCGAGTAAAGCTTTTATCCGATATTACAATTTCTTCAGAAATGGAAAAGAAATTACTGTACATCTCATACATTTCCTGTTGGGAAATTTCGAAAACATTTTCTTTTCCAAAGAAATTTATCAGCCAGTTGTATTCTTCTTCTTTTAAAAATCCATCTTTATAGATAACAGCTTTATTTTTTCCCACAGGTTGAAAACAACAATCCAAATGAAGAGCATTATTTTTAGGGTCTGTATTGGATTTTCGCAAACTAAAAGCTTTTACCTTTTTATCCGGAAATAACTTCTGCAAAGCCTTTACGGCCTGAGGATTGGTTCTGGCTGTAATATATTCTTCAAAATCATTTTCAGTATAGGTTCCGACAAAAATATGATTGTGATAAGGCATGACATCTCCGCCTTCCACACGTATTTCCTCAGGAAATTTGACCACTTTTTCAGGATTCATTTTTTTAATTAAATATTGAATCGCTTCTAATTCCTGATCTCTGTCCGGCAGAATATTGGCTTTTATAAAAACATCTTCAATGACAAATCCTATATCTCTTGAAAAAATTTGATTGTAATCTTCTATCAATTCCGGACGATAAACTTTTACTCCATGCTTTTCCAGCACTTCTGCCACTGCCTGCATTTCCTTTATCATATCCTCTTCTTCAGGATAGGTTCCGGCCTTTATATGTCTTAAAGATTTTGGGTCGTAAGCTTCTTCTGCCGTGGGTGTGCCTCCACTACTTTTAGCTATTCCTAAAACAACAGATTTTAAAGGAGAAGTTTCATCCTTTACGTTTAATGACAACATAGAGCATAATTTTGGACAAATATAATCAATCTGTCCTTTAAAAAACACTTCAACTGACAGCTGTCTTAAGTTTTATTTATGGAAGTTATTCAACTGAAACAGAAATCTTTATTATTAATTTTGACTCAAATTATCCGGATTCAATCGGATTTGTGCTATTTGACTCATTATCTCTTCAACCAAAAAACTATTTTCTTTCTTTAAGGAATATAATTTTTTCGGATAAGAAGATGAACCAAAACGCTCTTTTATGGTTTTTTTTGCCTTATAAAGTCTCACTCTCACTTTAAAAGAACTTATATCAAGAATCTCAGCAGTTTCTAAAGTGTTCATCTCAAGAATTTCTTTTAGAGTAAAAACCAGCCTGTAATCTAATGGAAGACCATCCAGAATTTTCAGGAAATCAGGCGAGGATTCTTTGGCAACTGTAAAATTTTCATCAAGATTATCTTCCCATCCGTCAATGATTCTCCATTTAATATTTCTGATTTTTTCCATTTTTTTTCGATCACAATTTTTAAGCATTAACCTGATGATCCATACCTTAAAGGAGAACTTTCTTTCTTTTTTTTCAAGATTTTGATAAGATCCCACAAAAGTATTTCTTATTAACTCTCTAGCATCTTTATGAGTATATCCATAAACTCTTCCGACATTATATAATTGGGTATGAAAAGTATTCACCAATAATGGAAATAAAGTAATTTCTCCGGCAACAATTGAAGCAATTACTTTTTGTTCAAATTCTTTATTTATTTTCATAAGATTTTTCATTTCAAATAGTTTTTGAATAAAATTCCCTGCTTCTTTTTGGAAATTACTTCAATATATCAAAATCTTATATTTTTCACTATTATAAAAGCATTCATTAATCTATAATCACATTTACTGTCAAATAATTAAATTCTTAGAGCAAAACAAAAGAAATCCTAAATGAAAAAGTTAAAGAAAACCTATGATTAGAATAAAAAAACCCTCTTGATCCAGAAGAAAAAGAGGGTTAGATTTTATACGTAAAAAAATTATTTTCTTTCCTGAAGAGCTTTAAATTCTCGTTTATTTTCTCCTACATAAATTTGTCGAGGACGTCCTATAGGTTCTTTATTCAGTCTCATCTCGCGCCATTGAGCAATCCATCCGGGTAAACGACCCATCGCAAACATAACCGTAAATAATTCTGTAGGGATTCCCAAGGCTTTATAAATAATACCTGAATAGAAATCAACATTCGGATAGAGTTTACGCTGAACAAAATACTCATCTTGTAAAGCTTCTTTTTCCAGATTTTCTGCAATTTTCAAAACCGGATCTTCTATTCCTAATTGTCCTAAGACTTCATCAGCTGATTTCTTAATGATTTTAGCTCTGGGATCAAAATTTTTATAAACTCTGTGTCCAAAGCCCATTAACCTGAAAGGATCATTTTTATCTTTTGCTTTTGCCATATAACGGGCGGTATCTCCATCATCTTCTTTAATTCCTTCCAGCATATGCACCACTCTTTCATTGGCTCCTCCATGAAGAGGTCCGGAAAGTGCGGAAACACCGGCAGCAAGAGAAGCAAAAAGACTGGCATTAGAACTTCCGACCATTCTCACTGTTGAAGTAGAACAATTTTGTTCGTGATCTGCATGAAGAATTAATAATTTATTGAAAGCTTCAACCACAATAGGATCTGCCTGATATTCCTCTCCCGATTTTTTAAACATCATTTGGAGAAGATTTTCAACATAACCTAAGTCCTTATCGTAATCTACTAATTCCTGCTCGTGATAATTTCTTAATGTCCAGCCCACCAAAATCGGAAACTTACCTAAGACTTTAATAATAGCCTTATCCATTTCGTCGGCATCTTTATAACTAACTAAATCTGTATGAAAAGATTCTAAAGCGCTGGTCAGAGAGGCAAGAATTCCCATAGGTTTGCCGTTGGAAGGAAATCCTTTAAAAATCATTTTCATGCCTTCATCTACATGAGCTTCTTTGGCAATTGCTTTTTCAAAATTATTTAACTGATCTTCTGTTGGTAAATCACCATAAATCAAAAGGTAAACAACTTCCAAAAAATCAGCTTTATCAGCTAAATCTTCGATCGAATATCCTCGATAACGTAAAATACTTTTTTCTCCATCCAAGAAAGTAACAGCACTTTCACAAGCACCTGTATTTTTGAAACCCGGATCTAAAGTAATTGCGCCTTTAGATTCTGCGCGCAAAGATTTTATATCTAATCCTAATTCACCTTCAGTTCCTTTAACCACAGGGATTTCATAATTTTTTCCATCAAAATTTAGAGTTGCATTTTCCGCCATCTTATTATTTTAATTTTTTAAAATTTTCCAAGTCGCTAAGATAAGCAAATTTGGTGATTTGTTATGACTGAAAACAGTCAAAAAATAAACGCATCAGGTTAATTTATTTTAAAAGCATTTATTCCCGGATATCTGCCCATTCCTTTTAATTCTTCTTCAATTCTCAAAAGCTGGTTGTACTTGGCCAAACGATCACTTCGTGAGAGCGAGCCCGTTTTTATCTGACCGGTATTTAGAGCAACTGCCAGATCAGCAATAGTTGTATCTTCTGTTTCTCCGGAACGATGAGAAATCACACTTGTGTATTGTGCTTTATGAGCCATTTCAACAGCTTGAATAGTTTCTGTCAGCGTTCCAATCTGATTTGGTTTAATTAAAATGGAATTGGCAATATTATTATCAATTCCTTTCTTCAGGTATTTTACATTGGTAACAAACAGATCATCACCCACCAGCTGAACTTTCTTTCCGATTTTTTTGGTTAAAAATTCCCAACCTTGCCAGTCTTGCTCATCCATTCCGTCTTCAATAGAGATTATCGGATAGTGAGATGCTAAAAAGGCAAGATAATCAGCTTGAGCAGTCGGGGTTAAAACCTGCGCATCCGGTCCTTCAAAAATACGATAATCATATTTACCATCTTTGAAAAATTCAGAAGCCGCACAATCTAAAGCAATATAAACTTCTTCACCATAAGCATATCCTGCTTTCTCAACAGCCTGACCAATGGTCTTAAGCGCATCTTCAGTGTTTTTAAAAGCGGGGGCAAAACCTCCTTCATCTCCAACACTTATGCTCAAATTTCGTTTCTGCAAAACATTTTTTAGATGATGAAATATCTCGGAGCTCATGCGCATAGCCTCGGTAAAACTTCTGGCTCCGGTAGGAACAATCATAAATTCCTGAAAAGCGATGGGTGCATCAGAATGAGATCCGCCATTAATAATATTTAACATAGGGACAGGCAAAACATGAGCGTTTACACCTCCAATATATTTGTATAACGGCATTTTCAATTCTTTGGCTGCAGCCTTGGCTAATGCCAGAGAAGCACCTAAAATAGTATTGGCTCCCAAATGTTCTTTATTAGGCGTGCCATCCACTTCTATAAGTTTATTATCTAACACTGTCTGATCAAAAACAGATTTACCGACTAAATTTTCTCTGACAAAGGTATGAACATTTTTTACTGCTTTACTCACTCCCTTACCCATATAGGAAGGACCGCCATCTCTTAATTCAACCGCTTCCAATTGTCCTGTAGAAGCTCCTGAGGGAACAGCCGCTCTCCCTAAAATATTATTTTCTGTAATCACATCAACTTCCAGTGTGGGATTACCACGGGAATCAAAAATTTGTCGGGCGTGCACTTCTTTAATAATACTCATAATCTGATTGAGGTTTTCTTATGTTTCTGTTTAAAAATTTTGCGGCTAAAGATAACAGAATAATTTTAATTAAATTATGACCTTTCTTATATTCTTAAATTATTCCAAATTATATTTAAGAAAAATAATTAGGGGCATTGGTATTAACCAAAAAAAAAGGACCGGTCAACACCGATCCTCCATATAATAATGAATTTTGAAAAATTATTCTTCTTCATCAGAAGTTGCTTCAGCAGTATCCGTTGTTTTCTCAACTTTTGCTTTACCACCTCCGCCTCCTCTTCTGCTTCGACGTGTTCTTCTCTTACCACCTTCTTTCAAATCATAGGTAGTATTAAAGTCCACCAATTCTATCATGGCCATTTCTGCATTATCGCCTTGTCTGTTTCCAAGTTTAATAACTCTGGTATAACCTCCGGGACGATCCCCTACCTTAGGTGCTACTTCTCTGAATAATTCAGAAACCGCGTGTTTATTTTTAAGTTTTGCAAAAACTAAACGACGATTATGAGTAGTATCCACTTTCGACTTAGTAATAAGCGGTTCTACATATACTCTTAAGGCTTTAGCCTTTGCCGTAGTGGTATTGATTCGTTTATGCTCAATCAAGGAACAAGCCATATTGGCCATCATGGCATTTCTATGCGAGGCTGTTCTTGAAAGTATTTTTGTTTTTTTACCGTGTCTCATTTTAAATTTCTTTTAATTGAAGTTTAACCGGATGCAACATCCTAATCTTCGTCCAGCTTATATTTTGATATATCCATTCCAAATTCCAATCCCTTTTCGGCCACCATTTCTTCTAATTCACTTAGAGATTTCTTACCGAAGTTTCGGAATTTCATCAAATCACTTTTTTGATGTGTTACTAATTCACCCAGATTGGTTACTTCCGCTGCTTTCAAGCAATTTAAAGCACGTACGGAAAGATCCAAATCAACTAAGCTGGTCTTTAACAGCTGACGCATGTGTAATGATTCTTCATCATAAGTTTCAATCTGTGATTTATCATCATCCTCCAGCGTAATACGCTCATCAGAAAACAACATAAAATGCTGAATCAAAATTTTAGCAGCTTCAGTTAAGGCATCCTGAGGGTGAATACTTCCATCTGTTTGAATTTCAAAAACCAGTTTTTCATAGTCGGTTTTTTGTCCTACACGATAATCTTCCACACCATACTTTACATTTTTGATAGGAGTAAAAATGGAATCGGTAAAGATTGTTCCTAAAGCCACATCAGGTTTTTTATTTTCTTCAGCAGCTACATATCCTCTCCCCTTTTCGATAGTCAATTCCATATTGATATTGACTTTCTTATCCATATTACAAATTACCAAATCAGGATTCAGAACTTGAAAAGCGGAAATAGACTTTTGGAAGTCACCCGCCGTCATTTGTTCTTTCCCTGTAAAAGAAATTGTAACTGTTTCATTGTCCACTTCATCAATTTGCTTTTTGAAGCGTACCTGTTTAAGATTCAGTACAATCTCAGTAACGTCTTCAACGACTCCTGAAATGGTTGAGAATTCATGATCCACTCCTTCAATACGTACAGAAGTAATTGCATAACCGTCTAAAGAAGACAGTAATACACGTCTTAAAGCGTTTCCAACTGTGAGACCATAACCGGGCTCCAGTGGTCGGAATTCGAATTTCCCTTCGAACTCCGAAGAATCAATCATAATAACCTTATCAGGTCTTTGAAAATCTAATATTGCCATAGTCTCTTTCTCTCAGTTAGTATTATTTAGAATACAACTCAACAATTAATTGAGTATTAATATTTTCAGGAATTTGCTCTCTTTCAGGAACCGCTACAACCGTACCTTCTTTTTTGTCAGAATTCCAGGATAACCATTCAAGTACATCTCTTGAATTTTGCAGTGAATTTTCGATCACTAACAAGGATTTGGATTTTTCTCTAACGCCAATTACGTCATTTACATCCACCTGAAAAGATGGTATATTCACAATTTCACCGTTTACTACAATATGTTTATGTGACACCAATTGTCTGGCTGCACTTCTTGTAGGAGCAATTCCTAATCTATAAACGATATTATCCAATCTTCCCTCACAAAGCTGTAATAGAATATCACCTGTAACACCTTTACGACGGTTGGCATTTTCGAACATTCTTCTAAACTGACGTTCTAAAATCCCATAAGTATATTTGGCTTTTTGTTTTTCAGCCAACTGCAGGGCGTATTCTGATTTTTTACCACGACGACGTGAGCTGCCGTGTTGCCCCGGAGGGTATTTCTTTTTCTCAAAAGACTTATCTTCACCAAAAATAGGCTCACCAAATTTACGAGCTATTTTGGTTTTTGGTCCTGTATATCTTGCCATTATCTATTTGTTTTATGGATTATGAATTAAGGCTTAAAAATCCTTCGATAATCCGGATTATTTTTATAAAAATTAAACCCTTCTTCTTTTAGGGGGTCTGCAGCCATTATGTGGCATAGGAGTAATATCAATAATTTCTGTAATCTCTACTCCGGCATTATGTAAGGTTCTCAAAGCAGATTCTCTTCCGTTTCCGGGACCTTTCACATAAGCTTTTACTTTTCTCAGACCGGCTTCATAAGCAACTTTAGCTGCATCTTCGGCAGCAATCTGAGCCGCATAAGGAGTGCTTTTCTTACTTCCTCTGAAACCCATTTTCCCGGCAGAAGACCAGGAAATCACATCTCCTGTTCTATTGGTTAAGGTAACAATGATATTATTAAAGGAAGCAGAGATATGAGCTTCTCCAAAAGGTTCAGTCTGAATTCTTTTTTTTCTATTAGAAGTTTTTGCCTTTGCCATTATTCAATTTCTTTACTCAATTAATTAACTTTTTTCTTGTTGGCAACCGTTTTACGACGACCTTTTCTGGTCCGTGCATTGTTCTTGGTTTTTTGACCGCGTAATGGCAAACCGGAACGATGACGAATTCCACGATAACAGCCAATATCCATCAGCCGTTTAATATTCATTTGAGTTTCTGATCTCAACTGACCTTCGATGGTATAGCCATCAATAACTTGTCTGATTCTTCCCGCTTCTTCATCAGTCCAATCGCCCACTTTTTTGTGTATATCTACCTGTGCAGCCTCAAGAATCTCCCGAGCTCTACTCTTTCCAATCCCATAAATATAGGTCAAGGAAATTTCTCCGCGTTTATGGTTTGGTATATCTACCCCTGCTATTCTTGCCATATTAACCTTGTCTTTGTTTAAATCTTGGGTTCTTTTTATTAATTACATAAAGACGTCCTTTTCTACGAACAATTTTGCAGTCCGGACTTCTTTTTTTAATTGATGCTCTAACTTTCATAATTAGCTTTTCTTTAATCGATTTATAGTTAAGGAATTAGCATTCCTTATTTTTGGAGTTTTGAGTTTGCAAAATTACAAATAATATCTCAGCTTCCAAAAAATTAATTATTTTTTTAATAACGATAGGTTATTCTTCCCTTAGTCAAATCGTACGGACTCATTTCCAGTTTCACCTTATCTCCGGGAAGCAATTTGATGTAATGCATTCTCATCTTTCCGGAAATATGGGCCGTAACTACGTGACCATTTTCCAATTCCACACGAAACATTGCATTAGACAATGCTTCTATAATCGTTCCATCTTGTTCTATCGCTTTTTGTTTTGCCATAATTTAAGCTACTGCTTTTCTATTTTTTCCTGTTTTAATTAAACTGTCATAATGACGATTCAACAAATATGAATTTATCTGTTGTATAGTATCTATAGCCACACCCACCATAATCAACAATGAAGTACCGCCGTAAAACAGCGCCCACTCCTGTTGTACACCCATCTTCACTACAAAAGCAGGGAAAATGGCAATCAATGCAAGGAATATAGATCCCGGCAAGGTGATCTGTGACATAATTTTATCTAAGAATTTATCGGTTTCTGATCCGGGACGTATTCCGGGAATAAATCCACCACTCCTTTTTAAATCATCAGCCATTTTATTAGTGGGTACCGTAATAGCGGTATAGAAATAAGTAAATATAATGACCAGCAATCCAAACACTAAACTATACCAGAATCCAAATATGTTCTGAAATGCATTTTGTACGCCAATAGCCCAGTCTGAACTGGACAAACCGGCCACAGCTGCAGGAACAAACATAATAGCCTGTGCAAAAATAATAGGCATAACTCCTGATGCATTCAACTTCAGAGGAATAAACTGTCGGGCTCCACCCACGCTTCTTTCGTATCCTCCACCCGGATTTCTTCTTGCATACTGAACAGGAATTTTTCTTACTGCCATCACTAAATAAACAGAAGCCAAAATGATAATAAACCAAACAGCTAATTCAATTAAAACCATAATTAAACCACCTGATTCAATAAATCTGGAGTTAAATTCCTGAACAAAAGCCACCGGTAACCGGGCAATAATACCCACCATAATTAAGAGTGAAATCCCGTTACCAACACCGTTTTCAGTAATTTTCTCACCCATCCACATGGCGAAAATACAACCGGTGGTTAAAATTATAACTGAACTGGTTACAAACATGGTTTGACTTGTCATCAGGAAAGCAGTTTCAGGCAGGGTATGAAATAAGTTAATAATATACCCGGGTCCTTGAACCAGCGTAATCCCAATGGTGAGCCATCGGGTAATTTGATTTATCTTTTTTCTCCCACTTTCCCCTTCTTTTTGAAGTTTCTGTAAATAAGGAACTGCAATACCCATAAGTTGCACCACGATAGATGCGGAAATATAGGGCATAATTCCCAGCGCAAAAACTGATGCATTTGAGAAAGCTCCACCGGTAAATGCATTTAAGAGACCGAGCAAACCACCATCAGCCTGACTGGCTAAATTAGCTAATTGTTCGGCATCCACTCCGGGTAAAACAATCTGCGCACCAAAACGGTAAACCAATAAAAGCCCAAGAGTCAGTAAAATACGACTTCTGAGCTCTTCAATTTTCCAAACACTTTTTAAGGTTTCAATAAACTTCATTAAAAGGGGATATTTTAAATTATAAAACTATTGCTTCACCTCCGGCCTCTTCAATTGCTTTTTTGGCAGAGGATGTAAATTTATGGGCACTTATTGAAAGTTTAGCTTTCAACTCTCCGTCTCCCAACACTTTCACCAAATGATTTTTTCCGGCAATTTTTAATTCTGCAAAGGTATCTGCATCCACTTTATCAGTGATTCGTCCTTGATCCACTAATTCCTGCAATCTACCTAAATTAATTACTCTATATTCTTTTCGGTTGAAGTTATTGAAACCAAATTTAGGCAGTCTTCGCTGAATGGGCATCTGACCACCTTCAAATCCTATTTTCTTTGCGTACCCTGATCTTGATTTAGCTCCTTTGTGTCCTCTTCCTGAAGTTCTTCCCTTTCCTGAAGGTACACCTCTTCCGAGTCTCTTACCTTGGCTTTTTACAGATCCCTCACTGGGTTTTAAGTTATGTAATTTCATAATCCTTTTATTTTGTTTCTTCCACAGAAACTAAATGTTTTACTTTATTGATCATTCCAAGAATATTAGGCGTATTGTCATGTGTAACACTATGCCCAATTCTTCTAAGCCCAAGGGCCTCGAGATTTTTTCTTTGTCGCGCTGTGCTATTAATCTGACTGCGCACTTGTGTAACTATAATCTTAGCCATTTTTATAATTTTTAGCCGTTAAACACTTTATCAAGTGAAACTCCTCTTTCTCTGGCCACCATTTCTGCACTTCTCATATTAAGCAATGCGTCAAAAGTAGCTTTTACCACGTTATGCGGGTTAGAAGATCCCTGGCTTTTTGAAAGCAAATCGGTAATACCGGCCAATTCAACTACGGCACGCACCGGACCTCCGGCAATTACTCCCGTACCTTCAGAAGCAGGCATTAACAAAACTCTTGCTCCACCAAATTTTCCTTTCTGCTCGTGAGGAACTGTACCATTCATAATAGGAACTCTAACCAGGTTCTTTTTTGCATTTTCGATACCCTTGGCAATGGCACTTGCAACTTCCTGAGATTTACCAAGACCTTGCCCTACCACACCATTTTCATTTCCTACCACCACAATAGCAGAAAACCCAAAGGTTCTACCCCCTTTGGTCACTTTGGCTACACGTTGTACACCTACCAGCTGATCTTTTAAATCAAGACCGCTGGGTTTAACAAATTCTACATTTTTATAATTCCGATACATAAATGTTTTTCTTAAAAATTAAGTCCTCCTTTACGCGCTCCTTCAGCCAAAGCTTTAACTCTTCCGTGATATAAATATCCGTTTCTGTCGAAAGCTACTTTTTCAATTCCTGCTTCAAGTGATTTTTCCGCCAAACGTTTTCCAACGGCTTCTGCAATTTCTGTCTTGCTTCCTGAAGCGGTAAAATCTTTCTCCTGAGAAGATGCAAACACCAAAGTTTCTGCAGCTTCATCATTTATGATTTGAGCATATATTTCTTTATTGCTTCGAAATACTGTTAATCGAGGACGATCAGCATTTCCTGATAATTTTTTCCGAATTCCTTTCTTGATTCGATTTCTTCTTTTAACTTTTGAAATTGCCATAATCGCGTTTTATTAAGCTGATTTACCTGCTTTTCTTCTAATATATTCTCCCACATACTTAATACCTTTTCCTTTATAAGGCTCCGGTTTTCTGTACGAGCGAATTTTTGCAGCAACTTGTCCAACAAGTTGTTTATCGGGAGAAGTTAATTTTATAATTGGGTTTTTACCTTTTCCGGTAATAGTTTCTACTTTTACCTCCGGCGCAAGATCCATCACAATATTATGTGAGAATCCTAAAGTCATATCCAAACGTTGTCCTTGATGAGTGGCTCTGTAACCAACCCCGATCAATTCTAATTCTTTAGTATAACCTTCAGAAACACCGGTAATCATATTTTGAACTAAGGCTCTGTAAAGACCGTGTTTTGCTCTGATATCTTTATGTTCAGAAGAACGTTCCAAAACAACATGTCCATCTTCAATCTTAATATCAATATCTGAGTAATCTTGCTTCAATTCACCTAATTTTCCTTTTACGGTAATGGTGTCTTCAGTAACATCGACGGTCACTCCTTCAGGAATCGCTATTGGATTTTTTCCTATTCTTGACATGGAATTTTCTTTTAAATATGATTAGTACACGTAGCAGAGTAATTCTCCACCTATTTTTTCTTTACTTGCTTGCTTATTTGTCATTACCCCTTTAGAGGTGGAAACAATCGCAATACCAAGACCATTTAAAATACGAGGCATATCTTTATAACCTGCATATTTTCTCAATCCCGGTTTACTAATACGTTGAATCTCTTTTATGACTGACTCTTTGGTATCTTTATTATATTTTAGAGCTATCTTAATGGAGTCAAATCCATTATTGTCTTTTAAGAACTTATAGCTTAAAATATACCCTTGATCAAAAAGTATTTTGGTCATTTCTTTCTTCACATTAGAAGCCGGAATCTCCACAACACGATGGCCAGCTAAAAGGGCATTTCTCAATCGTGTCAAATAATCTGCAATCGGATCTGTAAACATTTCGTCTATTTTTTTAATTTAAAATTACCAACTTGCTTTTTTCACTCCCGGGATTAGCCCTTGATTAGCCAATTTTCTAAACTTCACTCTTGAAAGTCCAAATTGACGCATATATCCTCTTGGACGACCGGTTAGTTTACATCTGTTATGCAAGCGGACCGGACTGGAGTTTCTTGGTAATTTTTGCAAGCCTTCATAATCCCCAGCTTCTTTAAGCTGTCGTCTCTTTTCTGCATATTTCTCTACAAGCCTTTGGCGCTTACGCTCACGGGCTTTCATTGATTCTTTTGCCATAATTTAATTCTTTTTAAATGGTAAGCCAAGTTCGGTTAATAAAGCTTTTGCTTCTCTGTCAGTCTCAGCAGTAGTTACAAAAGTAATATCCATACCACTGATTCTTTTAATCTTATCGATATCTATTTCCGGAAAGATTATTTGCTCTCTAATTCCCATATTATAGTTTCCACGGCCGTCAAATCCTTTAGGATTGATTCCTTGAAAATCTCTAACTCTTGGGAGGGAAGCCGTAATAAAACGGTCTAAAAACTCATACATTCTTTCACCACGTAAGGTAACTTTTGCCCCAATAGGCATACCTTTTCGAAGCTTAAATGCGGCCTCATCCTTTTTGGATATAGTAGGCACTGCTCTTTGTCCGGTAATCAAAGTTAATTCTTCAACTGCGTGATCGATTAATTTTCTATCAGCAACAGCCTCACCAATTCCTTTGCTTAACACAATTTTGGTCAGTTTCGGCACTTCCATAATATTTTTATAGCTGAATTGTTCAACTAATGCCGACTTAACTCTTTCGTTATATTCTTTTTTTAGCGTAGGTACGTAATTCATAATTTTCCTAAATGACTTCGTTAGTTGTTTTAGCAAACCTTACTTTTTTATCACCTTCCATACGATAACCCACACGGGTAGGTTGTCCTTTGCTATCAAGCAAGGATAGATTAGGAATCGCCAAAGGAGCCTCACGCTCAATGATCCCACCTTGCGGATTAGTAGCACTGGGTTTCTGATGGATTTGAATTATATTAATCCCTTCCACCACTGCTTTATTCTCATCTTTAAGCACACGGATCACTTTTCCCTCTCGGCCTTTATTTTCGCCGGCGATCACTCTTACCTTGTCTCCTGTTTTTATCTTAAGTTTTGCCATTGTTATTTTTCTTAAAGCACTTCAGGTGCCAATGAAACAATTTTCATAAATTTCTCACTACGCAATTCTCTTGCTACAGGTCCAAACACTCTTGTTCCTCGCATTTCACCTGCTGCATTTAACAACACACAAGCGTTGTCATCAAAGCTGATATAGGAACCGTCAGGTCTTCGTACATTCTTTTTGGTACGCACAACCACTGCTGTCAGAACCTCTCCTTTCTTCACTTGTCCTCCGGGAGTTGTCTCAATGGCACTTACCACAATTTTATCTCCGACTGAGGCATAGCGTTTTTTAGTACCACCCAACACACGGATGGTTCTAACTTGTCTGGCTCCGGTGTTATCAGCAACCTTTAATTTACTTTCTTGTTGTATCATAATTACTTAGCTCTTTCTATGATTTCAACCAGTCGCCAAGATTTTGTTTTACTCAGCGGTCGGGTTTCCATAATTTTCACAGTATCACCTTCGTTGCAATCGTTATTCTCATCGTGAACAACGTATTTCTTAGTTTTCAAAACGAACTTACCATACATTGGATGACGGGTTTTCTTCGTTTCGGCCACAACGATAGATTTTTCCATCTTATTGCTTACGACAACGCCAATTCGTTCTTTTCTTAAATTTCTATTTTCCATTTCTTTCAACCGAATTTATTTTTTTCCTTGTCGTTTAGTCAATTCCGTATTTAAACGAGCTATTGACTTTCTAATTGTTTTCAACTGAGACGGATTTTCTAAAGGAGACACCGCATGAGCCATCTTAAGATCGGCCAGTGCTCCCGATTTTTTTTCGATCTCTTCCTGGATCTCTGTATCCGTTAATTTTATAATTTCTGCCTGTTTCATTTCACTTATTCTTTATAGTCTCTAGCCACAACAAATTTGGTTCTTACCGGAAGTTTTTGAGCGGCTAATCGCAAAGCTTCTTCAGCGGTTTTCTGAGGAATACCGGAAAGTTCTATTAATATTCTTCCGGGTTTTACTCTGGCCACCCAATATTCTACGTTTCCTTTTCCTTTCCCCATTCTTACTTCCAATGGTTTTTTGGTAATGGGTTTATCCGGGAAAATTCTCAACCAGATAGATCCTTCACGCCTCATATAACGAGTCGCGGCGATACGTGCGGCTTCCAATTGTCTTGCGGTAATGAATTCAGCATCCAAAGATTTGATACCAAAAGTACCGTTAGTTAAGCGATGACCACGTCCGGCATTACCTTTCATGCGTCCCTTTTGCTGTTTTCTATATTTTGTTCGTCTTGGCTGTAACATTTTCTATTAACTTTAAAGAATTTAAATCAGGCTCTACCTTTTTTTCTTCTGGATCGCTTTCCTCCACCTTTTGGGCCTTTACTTGTCATTCCCACCAATGGAGAAAGCTCTCTCTTACCATATACTTCACCTTTCATAATCCAGACCTTCACTCCTAATCTTCCATAAGTAGTGTGAGCCTCAACCATAGCATAATCAATATCTGCTCTAAAGGTTGATAGTGGAATTCTACCTTCACTGAAAGATTCTGAACGGGCCATTTCAGCTCCGTTTAAACGACCTGAAATCTGAACTTTAATCCCTTCAGCATTTAATCTCATAGCTGCAGCGATCGCCATTTTTGTAGCTCTTCTATAAGAAATTCTACTTTCTATCTGACGGGCTATACTTGCCGCCACTAAATGAGCATCCAACTCGGGGCGCTTAATTTCAAAAATATTAATTTGCACCTCTTTGTTAGTCAGCTGCTTCAATTCTTCTCTGAGCTTATCGACTTCCTGTCCACCTTTACCTATAATAATTCCAGGACGCGCTGTAGTTATAGTAATGGTCATTAGTCTTAAGGTGCGTTCGATAATTATACGTGAAACACTGGCTTTGGAAAGACGCGCGTGAATATAATTTCTCACCTTATCATCTTCGGCCAATTTATCACCATAATCCTCTCCACCATACCAGTTGGAATCCCAACCTCTAATGATTCCCAATCTATTTCCAATCGGATTTGTTTTTTGTCCCATATTTTAACTTTCTACAGTATTAAATTCACCCAAAACCAGGGTAACATGATTAGAGCGTTTTTTAATTTGCGTAGCACGACCCTGTGCTCTTGGGCGCAATCGCTTCAACATTCCGCCACTGTCCACACGAATTTCTTTTATAAAAAGACCAGCAGCCTCCACATCCGCATCTTCATTCTTCATCTGCCAGTTTGCAATAGCAGACAGCAAAAGTTTCTCAAGACGCCCGGCGGCTTCTTTCGGATTAAATTTTAAAATTTGCAGAGCTTCTTCTACTTTTTTTCCACGAATTAAATCTGCGACCAATCGCATTTTTCTCGGAGAAGTAGGACAGTTATTTAATTTAGCAAATGCTATATTTTTTCTTTCCTCCTTGAGTCTCTCTGCTCTTTCTCTTTTATGAGCTCCCATAGTTCTTATCTTTTACCTTTGTTTTTAGCTCCTGCGTGCCCTCTAAAAGAACGTGTTGGAGCAAATTCACCTAATTTATGACCGACCATGTTTTCTGTAACATAAACCGGAATAAATTGCTTCCCGTTATGCACACCAAAAGTCTGACCGACAAAGTCCGGAGTAATTAAAGAAGCTCGAGACCAAGTCTTTATTACACTCTTTTTACCAGACTGCACATTTTGAGCAATCTTTCTATCTAACTTATAATGGACATAAGGTCCTTTTTTTAATGAACGTGCCATATATTATTTCTTTCTTCTCTTTCTGCGTTCAACAATATATTTATTACTTGACTTAGTTAAAGAACGCGTCTTATAACCTTTAGCCGGAAGACCTTTTCTGGAACGAGGATGCCCTCCTGAAGCCCTTCCTTCACCACCACCCATCGGGTGATCAACAGGGTTCATAGCAACACCTCTTACTCTTGAACGACGACCCAACCAACGGGTTCTTCCTGCTTTTCCACTAATAATCAAAGTATGATCACTATTGGATACAGCCCCTACAGTGGCCCGGCAAGTAGCCAGCACCATACGCACTTCACCGGAAGGCAATTTAATGGTAGCATACTTCCCTTCTCTTGCAACCAACTGTGCAAATCCGCCCGCACTTCTAACAAGCGCAGCACCTTGCCCGGGATTCAGCTCAATACAGGAAATCACCGTTCCAAAAGGAATCTTGGAAAGAGGCATAGAGTTTCCAATATTAGTAGGAATCTGACCGTCAGAAGAAATAATCTTCTGGCCCACCTTCATACCATTTTGAGCAATCACATATCGCTTTTCTCCATCTTCATATTGCACCAACGCAATAAAAGCAGATCTATTCGGATCGTATTCGATCGTCAAAATCTCTGCTGGAATATCTTTTTTATTTCGTTTGAAATCAATCAAGCGGTAGCGTCTCTTATGGCCACCACCTCTATTTCGCACGGTCATCTTACCGCTATGATTTCGCCCACCGGTTCTTTTAACAGGCCTTAAAAGGCTTTTTTCCGGCTTATCGGTAGTCAACATATCATAGCTGTTTACCACGCGAAAGCGGCGTCCCGGAGTTGTGGGTTTTAACTTTTTTACCGACATTGTTTGATTTTAAATATTACTATATAAATCGATGGTATCTCCATCTGCTACTTGCACAACTGCTTTTTTATAGGCTGCAGTTTTTCCTGTCATCACACCGTCTTTAGTGTAGCGCACTTTACGATCAGGACGAACAATCATGGTTCTGACCTTATCCACTGTAACACCATAAGCAGCTTCTACAGCTTTTTTGATCTCAATTTTGTTCGCACGGATATCAACTATAAAAGCAAAGCGATTATTTAGCTCACTATCTAAATTAGCTTTTTCCGTAATTATTGGTTTCTTTAAGACACTCATGGTAATTAATTATTCAAATTTGATTCGATTCCTTCCAAGGCACCATCTGAAATCACCACTGTATCTGCATTCAGAATCTTATAAGTGTTTAATTGTGAACTACTTATAACTTCAGTACCTTTCAAATTACGCGCCGACAAATATACGTTTTTATTTGAGTCTGCAAAGACAATTAATGTTTTTTTATCAGCCACATTTAAAGCCTCTAAAACTTCAACATATTTTTTTGTCTTAGGCACATCAAAACTAAAATCTTCTACAACAATCAAGTTATTATCTTTAACCTTTAAACTCAAAGCCGATTTTCTGGCTAATCGTTTAAGGTTTTTATTTAATTTAAAACGATAACTTCTTGGTCTGGGTCCAAATACTCTACCTCCACCTCTAAAAATCGGGTTTTTAATATCACCCGCACGGGCGGTACCTGTACCTTTCTGTCTTTTTATTTTACGTCCGCTTCCGGTTACTTCAGCTCGCTCTTTGGTTTTATGAGTTCCCTGTCGTCTATTGGCCAGATGTTGTTTAACATCCATATAAATAGCGTGCTCATTTGGCTCAATTCCGAAAATGTCATCGGCCAGTTCAACTTCCTTGCCGGTTTCTTTTCCCGATATATCTAATACACTTAATTTCATCAGTTCTCAATAGTTACGTAAGCGTTTTTATGTCCAGGAACACAACCTTTTACAATAATAAGATTCTTTTCCAAGTCCAATTTCAACACTTCTAAGTTAAGTACTTTCACTTTTTTGCCTCCCATTTGGCCCGGCATTTTCGTGTTCTTAAAAACACGTCCCGGAGTAGCAGCCATTCCGATCGATCCCGGTGCTCTTAAAACACTTTGCTGACCATGAGAACTACTGGATCCTTTAAATCCATGTCTTTTTACTACTCCTTGAAATCCTTTTCCTTTAGAGATTCCGGTAACATCCACAAACTCTCCAAGCTCGAAGATATCTACTTTTACCTCATCTCCTAATTTATATTCTCCTTCAAAATCCTGAAATTCGACAACTTTACGCTTCGCAACCGTACCTGCCTTTTTAAAGTGACCTTCGGCCGCTTTTGAAGTACGTTTGGATTTTTTGTCATCGAAACCCAGCTGAAGGGCATCATACCCGTCAACCTCTTTGGTTCTGACTTGGGTAACAACGCAAGGACCAGCTTGAATTACCGTACAAGGGATATTCTTCCCGTTTTCGTCGTACAGGCTGGTCATTCCGATTTTTCTTCCAATTAACCCAGACATTATTATAATTTATTATTAATTACTATTTTAATTTTTTCTCTGCTTATTTTATCAGACTTTAATCTCTACTTCTACTCCGCTTGGCAGCTCTAATTTCATAAGAGCGTCAATGGTTTTCGAAGAAGAACTGTAAATATCCAACAGTCTTTTGTAAGCATTGAGTTCAAATTGCTCTCGCGCGTTTTTATTTACGTGCGGCGAACGCAATACAGTAAAGATTCTCTTTTTAGTTGGTAAAGGGATGGGGCCAGTCACAACGGCTCCGGTAGTCTTTACAGTTTTCACGATCTTTTCAGATGATTTATCAACCAAATTATGATCGTATGATTTTAATTTTATTCGAATTTTTTGACTCATTGTTTCTGCTCTTATTCGTTAATTGCGCCAGTTTCAGCTTTAATGATTTCTTCTTGAATATTTGGCGGGGTTTCCTGATAATGTGAAAACTCCATTGTTGAAGTAGCACGTCCGGAAGAAAGCGTTCTTAAAGTTGTTACATATCCAAACATTTCAGATAATGGAACTTCTGCTTTAATAATTTTAGCTCCGGAACGATCAGACATATCATTCACCTGTCCGCGTCTTCTATTTAAGTCTCCTACAATATCCCCCATATTTTCTTCAGGCGTTACCACCTCTATCTTCATAATAGGCTCAAGCACTACCGCACCTGCAGCTTTAGCTGCCGCACGATAACCAAGCTTAGCGGCTAACTCGAAAGACAATTGATCCGAGTCCACTGCGTGGAATGAACCATCTTTCAATACTACTTTCATTGTATCCATGGAGAAGCCGGCTAAAGGACCATTTTTCATAGCATCTTTAAAACCTTTCTCTACAGAAGGAATAAATTCTTTTGGAATTCGTCCTCCTCTAACTTCATCAACAAACTGAATACCTCTTCCTTCAAAATCTTCATCTACCGGTCCCATTTCAAAAATAATGTCGGCAAACTTTCCTCTACCTCCTGTTTGTCTTTTGTAAACTTCTCTGTGTTCAGTAGTCTTGGTAAGAGCTTCTTTATACTCTACCCGAGGCTCACCTTCATTTACTTCAACCTTAAATTCACGCTTTAAACGATCAACCAGAACCTCTATATGCAATTCACCCATACCTGAGATAATAGTCTGACCGGAAGCTTCGTCTGTTTTCACCTGGAAAGTTGGATCCTCTTCTGCTAATTTTCCTAAAGCAGCTCCAAGCTTATCCACGTCGGCTTTTGTTTTAGGCTCAACAGCAATACCAATTACAGGATCCGGGAAAGTCATAGATTCCAATACAATTGGGTGATCTACATCAGTCAGTGTATCTCCGGTTTTAATTTCTTTAAATCCAACAGCTGCTCCTATATCTCCAGCTTCAATTCTATCAATAGGCTCTTGTTTGTTGGAGTGCATCTGATAGATTCTCGAGATCCTTTCTCTTTTTCCTTCACGGTTATTCAACACATAAGAACCTGCGTCAAGTCCACCGGAATAAACTCTAAAGAAAGCCAATCTTCCAACAAAAGGATCTGTTGCAATCTTAAAGGCGAGAGCTGCAAAAGGAGAATCAACACTTGGTTTACGAGTTTCCTTTTCTCCGGTCTGAGGATTGGTTCCTTCGATAGCCTCCACATCCAAAGGAGAAGGCAAATATCTCATCACCGCATCCAAAAGAGCCTGAACTCCTTTATTTTTAAATGAAGAACCACAAAGCATAGGGATAATAGACATATCCATAGTAGCTGCACGCAAAGCGCTGATGATTTCCTCTTCAGTAATAGAAGATTCATCTTCGAAAAACTTCTCCAAAAGTTCTTCATCATAATCAGCTACTGCTTCAATCAGTTCTTCTCTATATTTTTTAACATCCTCAACAAGATCTTCAGGAATAGGAATTTCTTCGAAAGTCATCCCAAAGTCTTCATCATTCCAGATGAGGGCTTTATTAGAGATAAGATCAACAACACCTCTAAAATCAAGACCAGCACCGATTGGCACTTGTAAAGGAACCGGATTTCCACCCAGCATTTCACGGATTTGATTACAAACCTCAAACATATCAGCTCCTTCTCTATCCATTTTGTTTACAAAACCAATACGAGGAACTTTATATTTATCGGCCTGTCTCCAAACGGTTTCAGACTGAGGCTCAACTCCGTCAGCTGCACTAAACAAAGCAATCATTCCGTCAAGAACACGTAAAGAACGCTCAACCTCCACGGTAAAATCAACGTGTCCGGGAGTATCGATAATATTTACAGTATATTCTTTACCTTCAAAATTCCATTTACAATGCGTAGCCGCAGAGGTAATGGTAATTCCACGTTCCTGCTCTTGCTCCATCCAGTCCATAGTAGCGGCTCCGTCGTGGGTTTCACCGATTTTATGATTTATACCGGTATAGAAAAGAATACGTTCGGTAGTTGTTGTTTTTCCCGCATCAATATGTGCGGCAATTCCTATATTTCTTGTGTATTTTAAATCGCGTTGTGCCATTTTTTATTAAAATCTAAAGTGAGAGAATGCTTTATTTGCTTCCGCCATACGATGCGTATCTACTCGTTTTCTTACAGCTGCACCTTCTTCTTTTGCCGCTGCCAATACTTCTGCAGCCAACTTAGCGGCCATTGATTTTTCATTTCGATTTCGCGCAGCTTGAATCAACCATTTCATGGCTGTTGAAACTTTACGATCGGGTCGAATTTGGGTCGGGATTTGAAAGGTAGCACCTCCTACACGCCGGCTTCTCACTTCAACGTGAGGCATAACGTTAGAAAGAGCTTCTTTCCATACTTCAAGCGCAGTTTTTTCATCATCTTCCTTACGCTCTTCTACGATATCTATCATTTCGTAAAAAATAGAAAAAGAAAGTGACTTCTTACCGTGCATCATCATCATGTTGACAAATCTGGTAACAAGCTGATCTTCAAATTTAGGATCCGGAAGAAGCGCTCGTTTTTTAGCTATTGATTTTCTCATTACTTCATTAAAATTTATATTGTTCACTTCGCGCCAAACGCATTGTCAACGTTCAACCCGAAATTACCGCAGTTTATTTCTTAGGTCGTTTAGTTCCGTATTTTGAACGTCGCTGGCCACGATCTGCCACACCCGCAGTATCCAACGCACCGCGAACAATGTGATAACGCACACCAGGTAAATCTTTTACTCTTCCTCCTCTAACCAATACTATCGAGTGCTCTTGTAAATTATGTCCTTCTCCCGGAATGTACGCGTTCACCTCTTTTCCATTGGTCAAACGCACACGCGCAACCTTCCGCATAGCGGAGTTTGGCTTCTTAGGAGTGGTGGTGTACACACGGGTACAAACCCCACGTCTTTGAGGACATGAATCCAAAGCAACCGATTTACTCTTCTTGGTCATTCTGGTCCTTCCTTTTCTAACTAACTGTTGAATTGTTGGCATAATGTATCTTACACTAATTTCTTAATTTTAAAAATCCCTTTTTTTAGGGTTTGCAAATGTATGAATATATTTTCAGTTATCAAACATTAAAATAATTATTTTTAAAAAACAACTATTTTCCCATTTTGAATTTGCAAAACTCATAAAAAAAATGAACTAAATAAAATATCTTCACGTTTTTATTTAACGATGAGCTTTTTATATTTAGACTTTTATTAAAATCGACCTTGTTTTCAAAGATATCTTTACTATTCTCTTTTCTGATGATTTTCTTCTCAACTTGTTTAACAGGACAAGAACTCTTATTGAAAATCGAAGGAAAAGACAGCTCTGAAACTTTGCTTATCTATCAGAAAGGATTTAAAAAAAATCATTCTTCCATAAATTCAATAGAAGAAGAAATTCAAATTTTAAGTCGGAATCTTCAAAAATCAGGATTTATTAATCTTAAAACATCTGCTCTTCAACAAGTCAAAGACTCTGTATTTCTGTCCGATTTTAGTTTAGGTGAAAAAATATCAACCATAAAAATTTTTTATAATCCTGAAGAAATTCCGGTAGAAAAACTGAGACAATCAGGTTTGAAGCTTCAAAATGGTTTTTTTATTCTGCCTTTTGAGCAGACAGAATACCGGCTTCAGCAAATCAACAAAATCATAGCTGATGAAGGAAGACCTTTCAGTACTTTAAAATTAGAGAAAATTGAATTTTCTCAATCCGAAGAATTGGAAGCACATTTAAAAATATCACATTCCGGATATCGAACTATTGACAGTCTGGTGATCCGGGGATATGAAAATTTTCCAAAAGCATATATTAAAAACTTTATCCGCATTAAAAAAGGTCAAAGTTTTAATAAAAGTGAGCTGGATAAAAAAGTCGAACTTTTAAAAAACCTGAGTTTTGTAAAAGTTCCCCGCTCTCCGGAAGTTTTATTTACAGAAGATCAAACGGTTTTATATCTTTATTTGGACAAACAAAACAGCAATCGTTTTGAAGGGTTTTTAGGTTTTTCAACAGATGAAGAATCCGGAAAATTTCAGCTCGAGGGAGATCTTTCTCTTCATCTCAATAATAATTTAAATTACGGAGAATCTTTAGACATATTATATAAGAATACTGCTTCCGATCAACAACACTTTAAAGCTCAGGCAAAACTCCCTTATCTGTTTTCTTCTCCTTTAGGATTAAAGCTTTCTTTAGATTTGTTTAAACAAGATTCTTCTTATACAACTACTGAACAAACTGCAGCACTGACCTATCAATTGCATCCAAAATGGGAACTGGAAAGTGGATATCAGTTTGTCTCTTCCAATAATCTTTTAAAAAACGATTATTTCGGCGGAACTTCACTTGAAGATTTCCAATCTAATTTTATCACCGCAGGATTGAGTTTTACAGATAAAAATCCTCTTCAGCCTCTTTTTCCGATTCGCACTCATTTCAACTTAAATATTGGATATGGCAAAAGAAAACGGGAAATGGAAGACAGCAAGCAACAACGACTGGAATTTTCAGGACAACATGTTTTTGAATTAGATTTTAGAAATAATATTTTTATTGGCAATCACACTTCTTTTTTATTTTCTGATACTTATTTATCGAATGAATTATTTCGGTTTGGAGGGATGTATTCAGTCAGAGGTTTTGAAGAAAATAGTTTAAGAGCTTCCTTTTTTAGCGGAATTCAGACAGAATACAGGTTTTTATTATCTGCCAATTTATATGCTCACAGCATCATTGATTTTGCACATCTAAAAAATGATGTCAATGAAAGTAAAAACAATCTCTACGGAATCGGATTTGGATTAGGACTGGAAACAAAAGCAGGTCTATTAAAATTAGCTTTTGCCAACGGAAAAACTGACAGCGAATCTTTTAAATTTGAGCATACAAAAGTTCATATAAGTCTTTCAGCTGTTTTTTGAGTTGAATTTATTTTTTTTAAAAGGAAAATAAAATCCGGGAATCTTGAAAAGACTTGTATAAAGTTTATCTTTATCTTTTAATTAAAAACAACTTATGAGCGATTTAATTTTCGGCATTCACAGTCTTGAAGAAGCATTGAACAGCGGACAGGAAATAGATAAAATTTTTATTCAAAAAGGTCTGGACAACCCGGGTATTTCTAAAATAATTTCAATAGCCCATAAAAAACTTGTTCCTACCTCTTTTGTTCCTATTCAAAGGTTAAATCGCATGACTCCAAATAATCATCAGGGGGTGGTGGCAAAAATTTCTCCTATTCAGACTCAGGAATTAGAAGAAATGGTAGAAATAGCTTTTGCAGAAAACCCGGCACCTCTTTTTGTGCTTTTAGATGAAATCACCGATGTAAGAAATTTCGGAGCTATCATAAGGACAGCTGAATGCGCCGGAGCTCATGGTATTATTATTCCAAAACAAGGAAGTGCAGCCATCAATGATCAAACTGTCAAAACCTCAGCCGGAGCTATTTTTAATATTCCTATTGCCAAAGCAGATCATTTAAAAGATGCTATTTATTTTTTAAAATCCTATGATGTGCAAATTGTTTCAGCCACTGAAAAAGCTGATACTTTATTATATGAGATAGATTTTAAAAAACCTACAGCTATTATTATGGGAAGCGAAGGAAAAGGAATTTCTCCTGCTTTACTAAAAATGAGTGATGCGCAAGCAGCTTTACCTTTAATAGGAAAAACAGAATCTCTTAATGTTTCTGTAGCCAGTGCACTCTTTCTTTATGAAGCTGTTCGTCAGAGATTATAATTTTTAATTCTCATTTTTCCTGGTCAGAGGATTTATATTTATAATTGATTTCCACATCCATACTGCTGTCTTGCGGATTATTTCTTCTTCTCCATTCTGAAGCGGGAACAAAATTTCCATTTTCATCAAAATGACTTAAAAATTCAGCTTCTTTTAAAGAAACAGGTTTTTTAACAGTAGTGGTTGTTTCAATAGGAAGCTTATAATTTTTATAATAAAGTGCACATAGAATTCCTGAAACCAGACCGGATAAATGTCCTTCCCAGGAAACTTTTTCTTTCATAGGAAAAACTCCCCAAATCAAACTTCCATATAAAAAAACAACAACTAACGAAACAGCTATCAGTCTTGCATTTCTTGACCAGATTCCTTTAAAAAACAGAAATCCTGCCATTAAATATATTATTCCACTCGCCCCTATATGCACAGATCCTCCCCTTCCAATGAGCCATGTGAAAAAACCGGTCAATAATCCTCCGACTATTAAAACTTGGAAGGAAATTCCTCTATAAAAATATAATAAAACCATGCTTAAGACTAAGAGCGGAAGAGAGTTACTCAATAAATGCGAAGTGCTTCCATGTAAAAAAGGAGAAAAAATTATCCCTCTTAAACCAATCAGCGATCTTGGTCTGATTCCCCAGGACCGGAAGTTAATCCCAAAAGATTGTTCGGCCCAAAAAACAATCCAGATCAGCAAGACCAGAAAAATCGGATAAACATAAGCAGAAGCAGGAAAATTTATATTTTGGGAAGAAGCCATTGAAAAATCTTCTGATGTTAATTTAATCATCAAGTTAATAATCTTGATTTAACCTGCAAAAGTTTTGTTCAAAATCTGCACCGAAGATATAATCATGTTATTTTGTCATCTGCAAATTGTATTTTTGTAAAATGAATAAACCTTTAGCAGAACGATTACGGCCGAAAACTTTAGACGATTATTTAAGTCAGAAGCATTTAGTTGGAGAGCGTGGTCCCTTACGCACACAACTTAAAAACAACCTTCTGCCTTCCTTAATTTTCTGGGGACCTCCGGGAGTTGGAAAAACCACTTTAGCGCTAATTTTAGCTCACGAAACCAAACGGCCTTTTTACACTCTAAGCGCGATCAACAGCGGGGTGAAAGAAGTGAGAGAAGTAATAGAAAAAGCTAAAAAACGTGACAATCTTTTCAACACTCAAAATCCCATTCTATTTATAGATGAAATCCATAGATTCAGTAAGTCTCAGCAAGATTCTTTACTGGCAGCTGTAGAAAAAGGCTGGATAACCCTTATAGGTGCTACTACCGAAAATCCGAGTTTTGAAGTCATTCCGGCCCTCTTGTCACGTTGTCAGGTTTATACTTTAAAACCTTTTAATGAAGAAGATTTATTGGCTTTGCTGGAAAAGGCCATGCGGGAGGATGAATTTATTTCCAATAAAAATATAGAATTAAAAGAAACGAATGCTTTATTAAGATTAAGTGGTGGTGATGCACGAAAACTTTTAAATATTTTTGAACTGGTTGTCACTTCAGAAGAAGGAGATCCTATTGTAATCACTGATGAACTGGTCACTCAAAAAGCCCAACATAAAACAGTAAGATATGATAAAACCGGAGATCAGCATTATGATATTATTTCTGCTTATATAAAATCTATCAGAGGAAGTGATCCCAATGCGGCGGTGTACTGGCTGGCAAGAATGATTGAGGGTGGAGAAGATTTAAAATTCATTGCCAGAAGATTGCTGATTCTCGCCAGTGAAGATATTGGTCTGGCTAATCCCACTGCTCTGGTTATGGCTAATAACACTTTTCAAGCGGTCAATGTAATAGGTTATCCTGAAGCGCGAATTGTTTTAAGTCAGTGTACTATTTATTTAGCAAGTTCACCCAAAAGCAACAGTTGTTATGAGGCTATAAATGCAGCTCAAAAACTGGTTCGTGAAACCGGAGACTTGCCGGTGCCTTTAGCAATAAGAAATGCCCCTACAAAATTGATGAAAGATTTGGGTTATGGAAAAGATTATAAATATGCGCATAATTATGAGTCAAATTTTGTGCAAGCCGATTTTTTACCCGAAGAAATTCAGTCAACTATCTTATTTCAACCAGGAAATAACAAACGTGAAACAGCTATTCGTGAAGCTTTAAATAATAAGTGGAAAGGGAAGTATGAGTATTAAACCTCCTCGACTGTTGTTTTCATAGTAATAACTGTAGAAAATTGAAATTCATGTTTTTTATGGATCTCACAGCAATTTTTTAAGTTCGTTTAATTGAGAAATTTGGATTCCATTGAAATCAGGATTTTTAACAGACTGAAAATAAATGGTTTTTAATCCCACTGCCTGAGCTCCCAAAATATCCGCTTCAAAATTATCGCCGATCATCAAACTATTTTCTTTGGAGGTTTTAGCTTTTTTTAAGGCTAATTCGAAAATTTCAGGACTGGGTTTTTTAATTCCGTTTTCTTCAGAAGTCGTTATGCTATGAAAAAAGGGATAAAGATTGGAATTCAGCAATTTTTTTCGCTGAACTTCTTCAAATCCATTGGTGAGAATATGAAGTTTATATTTAGGTGAAAGATATTCTAAAACTTCAATAGCTTCAGGTAAAAGATGATTAAAATCTGCCAGATGAGCTTTAAAATCATCAACTAATTCGTTGATACCGGCATGTGTTATTTCCCATTTTAACTGCTGAAAACTTTCTGCTAATCGATGGAATCTCAATCCTTCTCTGTCAATTTTATTACTTCTATATAACTCCCAATATTTATCATTGATAACTTCATAAACTTTTAAAAAAGAATTTAAATCGAAAGAAAGTTCTCTTTTGGCAAAAATAAAATCAAAGGTAAGGGCGGCATTTCTTTTAAAATCCCAAAGCGTATCATCCAGATCAAAAAAAATATCAGTTATTTCAGCTTTTTTCATTCATCTTTTCTAAAATCTGGAAAAACTTTTCCTGTCTTCCACCTTCAATAAAATCTGTGTTCTTATACAACATAACCAAATTTCCCTGAACGGATTGAATTTCAGATTTAATTTTTTCGAGAACGGTTTTCACCTCAAAAAAAGATTTGGGCTCAAAAGCTTTGCTGTTAAAAGTTGTCGGATGAATGGTCAGACTGGAAATGCGCTCAAGGTTTAATTCATAATATAAAAAAGGAGTACAGGTTCCTGCTCTGAATCCAATTTCCTCCGGAAATCCCATAGAATAATCATTTGCGATTTCTATCACATCAAAGTTATTGTATAATTCCGGAAGATTGATTCCATACTCATTTGTCAAAGCCATTTCCAATTCCTGATTGGCTATATTTTCCCATCGTTTTTTCTCTTTTCTTAAAAGATTAATATCATAAATAGCTTCATAGCCTATTAAGAGACCGATTTTCCCATAATCTCCCATAGACTTGATCATTGCGTGATAGGTTTGACGGTTGTAACCAATGTTTTTATTATATCTGGAATAATCACTTAACTGGAACATAAAGCTCCATTTAATTTTCTGCTGCTTGCTAAACTGTAGCAGCTTTTTATAAATATCATAAGGATCCTGAGCCCAAAACACCTGGGTTCGAATGCGTTCAAAAACTTCTTTAAATTTCAACTGAAACAGATCTCTTAATCCACCTCCTAAATTTCTTATGAATCCTTTTTTTCTGTATTTAAATAATTCAGCTACGGCTAACATATTTTTTGCAGCGAACTTTCTTGAAGGGAATTTCAATTCAGGAAAATGCCGAAGTAAATTTTCTTTAAATTTATAAGCCCACAAATCGACTACCGGTCTGGTTAAAAAACCATGTTTATAAGCCAGACTTTCTTTGGCAGGAAATCTTCCAAATTGGTCTTTATTTTGAAATAAAAACTCTTCATACCTCGATAAAAGATAAAAAGAAGCAGAAAAAATATCAAATGGCACATCACTTTCATGCCCGACTTCAAAAAAACAAGGAACGCCCTGCCAGTCTTTAACTTCAATATTTTGTTTGGTTACGCCTTGCCCATCCAATAAATCTGAGCTTTTTACAAAAAACTCATTTCCCATTCTGCTTTTTCCGTAAGAAAACTTCCATTGCTTACTGGCAATAAACTCTTCAATTTTAGAAGTAAATTTGATTTCCAGACCCAATATTTCTCCCAAAATCTGATTGAAAATATATTTTTTCCTTGGCGTTATTTTTTGTGTAAATATCAGGATCATAAACTTTTTATTTACTTATTACCCGAATGGTATCTTTAACTTTTTCAGCAATCTCTCTTGCTTTCTTCAAGTCTTCATTGATTATAGTCACATGTCCCATTTTTCGGAAAGGCCGGGTTTCTTTTTTTCCATAAATATGAGGAGTCACTCCGGGCATTTTTAAAATTTCATACATATTTTCATACACAACCGGACCTTGATAATTTTCAGCTCCCGCCAGATTAACCATCACTCCTGCTGCTTTACTTTCTGTATTTCCTAAAGGAAGATTTAAGACTGCTCTTAAATGTTGCTCAAACTGATTGGTAAATGAAGCTTCTATACTGTAATGTCCGCTGTTATGCGGTCGTGGAGCTACTTCATTAACCAGAATCTCATCATCTTCTGTCTGAAACATTTCTACAGCAAGCAAACCAACATGTTCAAAAGCCTTCGATACATTCTCAGCAAGTTCTCTTGCTTTTTCAGCTACTTTCGCATCAATACGTGCCGGACAAATTACATATTCAACCTGATTAGCCTCCGGATGAAACTCCATCTCCACCACCGGAAAAGTTTTTACTTCACCTTCTGAATTTCTGGCAACAATAACAGCTAATTCATTTTTAAAAGGAATTAATTTTTCAATTATACAAGCCTCATCATTAAGCTGATCTAAATCTTCTTTCTTTCGGATTACACTCACTCCTCTTCCATCATAACCTCCGGTTCTGCTTTTCCAGACAAAAGGAAAATCCCACTGATTTTCTTCCAGATCTGCCAGCATCTCTTCTTTAGACGAATAAGAATTAAAATCGGCCGTAGGAATTTGATGCTGTTTATAAAAATTTTTCTGCACTCCTTTATCCTGAATAGTCTTTAAGGTTTTTGCAGAAGGAAAGACCTTCACCCCTTCTTTTTCCAAAGCTTCCAGAGCTTCTACATTTACAGTTTCAATTTCTATGGTTAAAACATCTACCTGTTTTCCGAAATCATAAACGGTTTGATAATCTAAAAGTTCACCTTTTTCAAAATAATTGGAAGAAATTTTACAAGGAGCTTCAGGACTGGGATCCAAAACAAAGGTCTGAATATCAAACTTTCTTGTTTCATATAACAACATCTTACCCAACTGGCCGCCTCCTAAAATTCCAAGTTTAAAATCAGAAGAGAAATAATTTTGCATTCAAAAATTTACTTAATAGATTTTGCTAATTTACAAAAGTAAATCTTTCCGAGGCATAAGACCAAACAATCTCCTTTAAATCCATTATATTTGTGGTTTGCATTTTTTTAAAGCATAAAATTTTTATTAAAGACAGAAGATAAAACGATTTTCATGATCAATCTGGTACTATTTGGCTCACCCGGAGCCGGGAAAGGAACGCAAGCAGAGCGTTTGCAAAAGAAATACAATTTAATTCACATTTCTACAGGAGATGTATTTCGCTACAACATTAAAAATAAAACTGAATTAGGCAAATTAGCTAAAACATATATTGACGAAGGTCAGTTAGTACCGGATGCGGTTACTATCGATATGCTGCGTTCAGAAGTGGATAAACATCCACAGGCTAAAGGTTTTATTTTCGACGGATTTCCAAGAACTACTGCTCAGGCAGAAGATCTGGATAATTTAATGTCTGAAAAAGGTGCTGCCATCAATGCTATGTTAGCGCTTGAAGTAGAAGACGATATTCTGGTTCAAAGGCTATTGGAAAGAGGGAAAATTTCAGGCCGAAAAGACGATGCCAATGAAGAAATTATCCGAAAACGTTTAGAAGTTTATTATCAACAAACTGAGATTGTAAAATCTTATTATCAAAAATCTAATAAATTTTTCAGTATAGACGGAGAAGGAAGCATTGAAGAAATTACCGAAAGATTGAGTGAAGTCATCGATTCATTTTTAAAAAAAGTCTCCTGAATTTTTGGTAATTAAATTGGATGGCGAAGAAGAATGATGAACGATTAATTTATTTACATGAAAGAAGGAAATTTTATAGACTACGTCAAACTCCATATTCGTTCAGGCAACGGAGGTCAGGGCTCAACCTCTCTTAGAAGAGAAAAATTTGTAGACAAAGGCGGTCCTGACGGAGGCGACGGTGGAAAAGGCGGAGATGTAATTATTAAAGGAAATAAGAATCTGTGGACTTTGTATGAATTTAATTTCAAAAGACACATCCGCGCTGAACATGGAGGAAATGGCGGAAAACAACGAAGCACAGGAGCCAACGGAAAAAATGCTATTATAGAAGTGCCTTTGGGAACTGTAGTCAGAGAAACAGACTCTCAAAAGATTTTAGCTGAAATCACCTCAGACGGTCAGGAATTCATTGCTGCCCAGGGTGGAAAAGGCGGACTTGGAAACTGGCATTTCCGAACTTCAGTTCGTCAAACCCCGAGATATGCTCAGCCGGGATTAGAGGGAATAGAACGCGATATTACTTTAGAATTAAAAGTTTTGGCAGATGTAGGTTTGGTTGGTTTTCCCAATGCAGGAAAGTCAACTCTTCTTTCAGTTCTGACTGCGGCTAAACCTAAAATTGCCGACTATGAATTCACTACACTCAAACCGAATTTAGGAATAGTAAAATACCGCGATTATCAGTCTTTTGTGATGGCTGATATTCCCGGAATTATTGAAGGTGCTGCGGAAGGAAGAGGATTGGGCCACAGATTTCTCCGACATATAGAAAGAAATTCTACTCTGCTTTTTGTCATCCCCTGCGACTCTGATGATATCGGGGAAGAATATGATATTTTACTCGAAGAATTGAGAAAATACAATCCGGAACTTCTGGATAAAGATCGGATTATTGCTATTTCTAAGGTTGATCTATTGGACAAAGAATTGACCGAAGAATTAGACCTTCAACTGAAAAAAGATTTGGCAGGAATAAATTATCAATTTGTTTCAGCGGTCAGTCATTCAGGATTAACTGAATTAAAAGATAAGCTTTGGGATATCATTAATCAGCCTGTGTAGCTTGTAAAGATTTTGCTGATGAAATTTGAATTATTAAAACTCTTTTCGTTGTTTTTGCTGATCGGCTTAACTTCTTGTTCAGGTCTGCAGACTTTTACAGATTATGACGAGACACTGGATTTTGAAGAATTAAATTCTTTTGAATTTTTTGATCCTTTGGAAAGTGGAATGGATGAATTGGATGAAAAGAGATTTAAATCTGCTGTGGCTGATATTTTACAAGAAAAAGAAGTAAATCTTTCCGAAGAAAATCCCGATTTTAAAATCAATTTTTATTTAGAAGCTTATCAAAAAAATCATCAGCACAATATAGGTTTAAGTGTAGGCACCTACGGAAGAAGTGTGAGCGGCAGTGTAGGCAGCGGAATTCCCATCCGCAGAACTACCAGCAGAATGAGTATAACAGTTGAGTTTGTGCATTATCACAATCATGAGTTATTCTGGCAAGGTGTTGTAGATGCGAAGGCTAATTTGGGCTTGAATCCTGAAGAACGAACAGCTTATTTTAAAAAATTGGCTAAGAAGTTGTTGAAGAATTATCCTCCAAAAACTAAAACTCCATCAAGGAAAAAGTAGGATATTCATTGAGTTTTTCCCTGGCATTTAAGGATTTAAGTTCGAGCAAAAAATTAAACTGCACAATATTTCCTCCGCATTTCTTTACTAATTCTGCGGCGGCAAGAGCTGTTCCACCTGTGGCTAAAACATCATCGTGAATTAAAATATTTTCTCCGGCTTTTATAGCGTCTTGATGAATCTCAAGCTGATCTTTTCCATATTCCAGATCATAATCGGCACTAAAGGTTTTAAAAGGTAATTTTCCGGCCTTTCTTACCGGAACCAGACCCGCTTTCAGATGTTGAGCTAATAATATAGAAAAGAAAAAACCTCTGGATTCAATACCCACTACTTTATCTATTTTTTTGGAAGGCAGTTCTTTGAGGAAACTTTCCAGGCAAGCATTCACCGCTTCAGGATTGAGCAACAAAGGAGTGATATCTCTATATATAATTCCTTTAGAAGGAAAATCGGGAATTGAACGAATAAAAGATTTTAAATTCATTTTAAACAATCATTAATCAGATTCGAATTTAAAAAAACTATTTTATTTACATTGATTTCAATAATCAAAAAAACAGTTTAAATTCTTTTGCTACAATCAAATAAATCTTTTATATTTGCAACCACTTAAAAAGGCCTCGTGGCGCAACTGAATAGCGCATCTGATTACGGCTCAGAAGGTTGCAGGTTTGAATCCTGCCGAGGTCACGAAATAAAACGCTAACTTCTTTAAAATCAAAAGCTTAAGTAGTTAGCGTTTTTCTTTTTGTGCAATTTCTGTATGCTTTTAAATAAAAGTAATCATTAATGGGTCTCCTTTACCTTTTTAAAGAAATATTGTTTCGCAAAATCTCCTTGTGAGTGTGCTCCTTATACCTCTTCAATTTCACATTAAAAATTATACCAATTCTGATTAATTATCTTGAAAAAATAATGTCTAAATATTCGTATTTCTTCATTGCTCAATTTTATTTAAAATACTCTCCACAGAATCTTTATTCATTTTTGTATAAACGAACCACTTTTTTCCTAAGTCTTTTAATGAAGCGCCAAGATGATAGATTTCATTATTATCAATAATTAAAAACCGATCATGACTTTTATTAAATACTTTTAACGTAAAATTCCCATACTGCTGATTGGCTTTTTTTATATCTAATAAAAGCTTTTTTGATATAGTTCTGGTTAGGACAATGGCTTCAACTTCTTTATTTTTCTTAGCTAAATGGGTAAATGTGCTTTCATCTATATAGTTATCTATTAATATAATTGATTTTTTAGCTGAACGTATAATTCGGGTAGTCAGCTCATACGCATCAAAAATTTGTCCATCAAAAAAAACTCCTTGTGCCGGAATTGCGTTTTTATCTTCCAAGGCCTTAAATATTCTCTCGAAATTTTGATCATAAGTAATTATTTTATCTTCGATTTTTGAAATCCGCAATTGTTGGAGAGTATCCTGATCAATTAATTTACGCATTTGCACAAAAGCATTTATTATTTCGATACTAATCTGAATTGCTATTCCACTTCGTAAAACAGCAGAAAGCATTGCTACACCCTGTTCTGTAAAAGCATAAGGATTTACTGTGGAATGTTTTAAAGATTTAAACCGGTCACAATTTGTGACCAGTTCATTTTTCTCGTCATCATTCAATTGAAATCTAAATATTTCAGGAAAGCGTTCAATGTTTCGTTTAACAGCTTGATTTAATACTTTAGTTTTTACTTGATACATTTCAGCTAAATCACGATCTATCATTATCTTTTGACCACGAAAAGTAAAAATTCGCTCTTCAATTTCTTTTTCCGGAATAAGCCTGTTTTTATTCATAATAAAATTTATTATTCCAGGATAAGTTGAACACTATACTTAAAAATAACACTACCATAACCAATTTATTTATAATCAACTTTTAATAAATCAGCTACAAACAAAATTAAATCAACTTTTTCTTTAATTAGCACCCCCGGATTTACTTCTCAAAACCCGAGGAAATCTTAAAAAAACTTACTTCTTCACTACTTTAAAAGTTTTGATGCTGCCATTTATTTGAACATTCATCAAATAAACTCCGGATTGTAAACGATCCGTATCCAGCACTGCTTCTAAGGTTTGAGGTTGGGTTTGAAGTACTTTTTGTCCAAGCAAATTATAAATTTCAACTTGCTCTATGGGCATTCCTGCTCGTAAATTCAACAGTTCTCCAACAGGGTTGGGATGGAAGCTGAAGTTGATAAACTCCTGGGATTCTACACCCAATAAATGCTCAGCATCTGCTTGAGAAACCACTTCAATGGTGAAGTCTAAAGCTTCTCCATCTCCTTCTCCGGTAGCCAATGGATGAGAAATCAGACTATTTCTAATTCGAGCCTGATAGGTTCCCGGAGCAAAAATCTCCCAGGTGAAAGGAACTTGTGTTGCCCCTATAGAACCATTGACGACTCCTCCGGCCTGGCTGAAGATTATTTGTTCATCAGCTTCAAAACAACCATTCTGATTGAAATCTACCCAAACAGAATAATGATAAGGCAGCGTGCTTCCTGCAGGTCCACTGCTGACTGTATAACCGCTTTGCAATCCTGGATAAACTACTAACACCGGATCTTCTATCTCTCCATATCCTCCTTCTGACATTTGATTGGAAGTATAAATGAAATCATAATAATCATTTCCAATATCTATTCCGATTCCGGCCAACTGGATATGAGAAATATAAACTTCAGAGTCGGAAGCTTCAGGATTGTATGGTAATTCGCAATCCGGGATTAAAATACAATCACAATTTTCATCAATTATACCTTCCTGACCGTTTTCATCAAAACAAGAATCTCCAAAATCGGCTGCTAAATCTTCACAATCGAATATGGGCTCTTGAGCATCCAAAGTTGTAAATTCAACAAAATCAGATTCTTCTCCGGCTTCATCATCGCAATAAGAAGTTACACTCACCAAATAAGTGGTATTGGTCAATAATTCTTCTACAACTATATTAGTATCTGTCGTATTTTCTGTCCATTCAAGATCTCCGTCAGTATAATACACTTGATATGCGTCTGCATCGCCTTCCCAACTGATGACAGCAGAATCTTCGGTGATATCGCTGACCGATAAGCCGCTCGGAGCTAAGCACGGCTCAATTACCGGCTCAACAAAACAATCACAATTTTCATCAACTATTCCTTCATTCCCATTTTCGTCAAAACAAGAATCTCCGAAATCAACTGCTAAATCCTCACAATCAAAAGATGGCCCCGGTTCTTCATTAACAACAAAATTTACAACATCAGAATAAGTTGTCATTCCTGAATATTCACAAGTAACAATTAACAGCCATTGCACCTGGGTTTCATAATCTGCCGGAGCAGTCGCTTCAAAATCAAAATAAGTATCACTTTCCTGACCTTCATTTATCCAGCCGGCGCCATTGGTATTGGATTGCCATTGATAGGTAATCCCGATTCCGAAACTATAACCGGCGGAGGAAACAGTATAACTTTCATTGGGATTTCCTTGATCAGGGCTGACAGAAACAATGCCTGCCTGAGGTGTACCTGAGCAATAATCGCTACAATCTTCAGGATTGGTCGTTGCTTCGACTGTCGTGCTGACACAACCTGTGTTGTCATTGATTAATCGCGCATAAACAGTGATGGCAGCATCTGTATATTCCGGAGTTTCAGAACTCCAGTTTTCCTCATCCAAACTCCATTCTACGCTAAATCCAACTCCGGGATCTTCAGCGGAAATATTACCGTCAATTAACGGGCATGTATTATCAACAATGGTGATGACCGGCATTTGAGGAAGAAAACATTCACCCGGATTGGTTGTTACCGGAGCAGAAACGGGGCTGACAACATCAGGAGCTTCCTCACATTCACAACGGGTGACAATAGTTATAACCTCCTCCTGATTATATAATGGAACATCATAACTCCAAGTCTCGCCATTGTCGGTAGAATATTGCAATTGTGAACCATCAGGACAAGCATTGACAGGCGCAAGAATTTCACCGGCAGTGAGAAGACATCCCATTTCACAGAAACTATCTGCAACACTAACATTGTCCGGTGCTACCAGTAAATCCGGACACATCGGAATAATGTCCACAACTTCCAATACAATATTTTTATCATTAATAATAACTTCGAAATGAAAATACTGATAATCAAAAACAGATATTATATAATCAGGTAAATCTGCATTAATGGTTCTGCCTGAAGTTAATACAGTAAAACTATCTCCTATTTCGGCTTGATAACTGAGGTTGATCTCAATATCTCCCGATAAATTTAATAATTGATTTCCGGTAGCGGTGATTTCCAGCACATCGTGTTCAGTTTCCGGAGTTAATCCGGCTATGTCAAAGCTGAGCATGCCATCTTCCATACTGAAATAGCTATCTATGGTCATTTTACCAATATCAATTCCAGGATTAAATCTTCCGGAGTTTTCAAAATTTGAGCTGTTGAATTGATATTTTATACCTTCTACCAAACCATCTTCGGCATTCATAAAACTCGAAAGGTTTAACTTTCCATTTTCCACTGATAAGACGCCTTTGTTTTGCATCTTGGCAGATATATTTTTATCGTTTTCTCCGATTTTTTTAGTCATCCCATAATTTTCAAAAACAACATTTGAAGTTCCACCGGTTTGGCTAATATCTCTACCATTGATGATGACTGTTCCATCTGCTGAATTGTTCAATTTGGAATCATTGTAAATACGGAATTGGGTGTTTGAGCTATCTCCATTTCCAACTCTTAGTGTATCATTATTGGTAAAAGTAAGAAATTCATAAAAATACTTGACACTGTTGTCGGAATTCATTGTGAACAACTTGTTATTTACAAAATTACCCGGCCCGCTGATGGTAGTATTATTAATCGCTAAAATACCATTTCCTTCCAGATCATTTGAAGCCGTATCACCTTCATCAACTATAAAGTAATAATTGTTGAACCAAAACTCTCCTTCAATATTTCCGGTCAGACTACCCTTTAAATGGTGTTGTCCATTTAAGTTTAAAACTGCATCTTCTGAAACATTATAAACTCCTCCTTCAAAATAAGAATTGACTGGATTTAATTTAAGTTCGCCATCGAACACTTCAATTGTTCCTGTGTTTTTCATATTGACACCAATCGAGTGGTCGTTTCCGATTTTTTGAAGAACCCCATCGTTTTCAAAAACAATATTTGAAGTCCCGCCGGTTTGGGTAATATCTCTTCCATTAATGATCACTGTTCCATCTGTGGAGTTAATTAATTTGGAATCATCGTAAATACGGAGTTGAGTGTTCGAACTATTTCCGTCTCCTACATTTAAGGTATCGTTATTGATAAAAGTGAGAAATTCAAAAAAATACTTGACACTGTTGTCAGAATTCATTGTGAACAACTTATTATTTACAAAACTACCCGGCCCGCTGATAGTAGTATTATTAACCATTAAAATGCCATTTCCTTCCAGATCATTTGAAGCCGTTTCACCTTCATCAACTATAAAATAATAATTATTAAACCAAAACTCTCCTTCAATATTTCCGGTCAGGCTACCCTTTAAATGGTGTTGTCCATTTAAGTTTAAAACCGCATCTTCTGAAACATTATAAACTCCTCCTTCAAAATAAGAATTGACTGGATTTAATTTAAGTTCACCATCGAACACCTCAATAGTTCCTGTGTTTTTCATATTGACACCAATCGAATGATCGTTTCCGAATTTTTGAAGAACCCCATCGTTTTCAAAAACAATATTTGAAGTCCCGCCGGTTTGGGTAATATCTCTTCCATTAATGATCACTGTTCCGTCTGTGGAGTTAATTAATTTGGAATCATCGTAAATACGGAGTTGAGTGTTCGAACTATTTCCGTCTCCTACATTTAAGATATCGTTATTGATAAAAGTGAGAAATTCAAAAAAATACTTGACACTGTTGTCAGAATTCATCGTAAACAACTTGTTATTTACAAAACTACCCGGTCCGCTGATGGTAGTATTATTAATCATTAAAATACCATTCCCTTCCAGATCATTTGAAGCCGTTTCACCTTCATCAACTATAAAATAATAATTGTTAAACCAAAACTCTCCTTCAATATTTCCGGTCAGACTACCCTTTAAATGGTGTTTACCGTTTAAATTTAAAACCGCATCTTCTGAAACATTATAAATTCCTCCTTCAAAATAAGAATTGACTGGATTTAATTTAAGTTCACCATCGAACACCTCAATAGTTCCTGTATTTTTCATATTGACACCAATCGAGTGGTCGTTTCCAATTTTTTGAAGAACTCCATCATTTTCAAAAACAATATTTGAAGTTCCGCCGGTTTGAGTCATATTACAACCGTTAATAATTAATGTTCCCAAAGAAGTATTGATTAACTTCGAATTGTTGTAAACACGGAAGTCTGCGGCATTGTTAGTTCCTGTTCCCACTTGAAAAACACCTTCATTATAAAAGGTTAATTCATCGGAGAAACTTTTTATTGAGTTTGTACCAGCCACAATAAAAGCACCTTGATTGGAAATTGTTCCCGGACCATAAAGGCTGTTACCCGTAAAATTTAAAGTTAAATCCTCAGAAATGACAACATTAAAGCCAGCGGGAATAGTTATGGCACCGGTATTCCCATCGGTCAAAGGAATGACTTCGGAATTCCAATTGTTAGGATCATTCCAGGAAGAACCATCTCCGCTTCCTGTAAAAATGTGCTGTCCAAAAACGATTGTTACGGTCAGCATCGAGATTAAAAGTAAAATAGATTTTTTCATAATAGAAAGAATTATTCAAATTAAACAATTTCGAAAAATGCCTTAACTTGACATTAAATTAATTTTAGCGTTTATTGAGATGAATTTAAATTACTTTTAATTTTGAAAGTTTCATATCTTTACTAATGTCAAAAAACAGGACGTCTTTAACATAATTTATCCAAACAAACATGGAAAGCACTTTGTATTCTTTGTTGAATTTATTTTTACTGATTGGAGGAATTCAGGGATTTTTATTGACGTCTATTATATTCTTTTCAAAAAAGTTCAATGAAAGAAGCAACTATTTTTTAGCTCTTTTGATTTTAATTTTCTCTCTTAATAATCTTCAATATTTTCTATACTATTCAGAAATAATTTCAGATGAAGTCTTTTATGGGATTATTTATATTCCGTATGGTTGGCTTGATGTAATCTTTTTGTATTTATATGTTAAATCATTTTTATTTCCTCACCAAGACCTAAGTAAAAGAGAATGGCTTTGGGGAATTCCATTTGTAGTAGCACTGATTACTGTCATCTATTTGAAAATCACACATACTACACTTTTTTTACCCAATCGTGAACCGATTTTTATTGAAGAAATTGGTTATCTTCATGAGTTCGGAAGTTTATTTTTTTCAATTCTCTTATTTTATTTAGGCTTCAAGCAAATCAAGAAGTTCGAAAAATTAGAAAGCCACTCCCAAATCCATCCTTTCGTGGATAATATTAAATGGTTAAAAAAGTTATATTTCTTTATTTTTCTAACCGGGATATTGTGGCTAATTGGGATGATTAATGAAATAATCACAGGCAGCGCTAACAATTTATATTATCTCGCATTGTGGGTAATGCTTTCTTTTATCATTTATGTTTTAGGTCACATTGGCTTATATAAACATGGTATTCAAGATGAACGTAGGAAAATCCGAGCTTATTATGAAACAGCAGGGCATGAGGACAATGAAGTCCAACTTGAAGAGATAGTCCTTTCTCCATCAAAAGAAGCAATAATTTCTAAAGAGATTTCCACAAAACCGGTGAAGGTTAAGAACAAACACGTTTTAGAATTTGAAAAATTCATCAAGAGGGATAAAAATTTTTTAAACGGCAATCTCTCCTCTGAAGCTACTGCAGAAAATTTAGGAATTAATCAAAGTTACTTGTCTCGACTGATAAAATCAGAATTAAAAACAAGCTTTAATGATTATGTTAATAAGCTTAGAGTAGAGGAAGCCAAAAAACATTTAATTAACCCTGATTTTAAACATTACACTCTTGTTTCCATAGGATTGGAAGCCGGATTTAATTCAAAATCTACTTTCAATAAATGCTTTAAAAAATTTACGGGTATGTCTCCTTCAGAATATCGAAAAAGCAACCTCAAAACAATTAAATAAGACTTTAAAAAATCATTAATAAAACTATTTCTAATTTAATTCTTTAAAAAATAATTTAAAAAAATCTTACACCTTTAGGTTGTTATGAGTGATAAACAGAGGCTTTTTCAATTTCAAATTATTTTTTATTCTTCTTGATTAGTTTCAAAACAGCTGTCTTCCGGGTTTGGTCTTTCATTTTCATCAAATATAAACCTTCTGCAAGTTTATCAATATCCATGCGGCGGATGCCAGATTTATTTTTTTCTTGGATTACAACCTTTCCGGACAAATCCATAACTATTACTTCTAAAATATTATGGTTTGATTTAAAATAAATAAAATTATGGGCAGGGTTGGGAAATATTTCAAATGTTTGAATTTCATTATCATTTAAGCTCAAATTTTCATGGACTTGAAATTCGTGTGAAATTGTATCATCGCCATAAGTGACTCGCCAAATCCAATTCCCTTCATCTTCTGTCAGATTGATTGTCCAATATAAATAAGAAGCAGCATAACTTTGATCAAAAACATATTCCCAATCATATAAATGGGTTCCATTTGGTTTTATGATTTCTAAATGTACCGAGGTATCAGTAGTTTGATCAGTTAAGAAAACCGAGAAAACAGCCTGGTCATTTGGTTCAAATTCATTTGATAAATTAAGAGTTTCTTGTTCCGGACAATCATTAAAATTAAAGACTTCTGAATGAGTAAAAACAGCATTGATTGAAGGTTGAATATAAGGTTTCTGATCTTCCCACCACGTTTCATTATTGAGAATATTACAATCACCTTGATACGGGTCAATTAAATTTCCGTTTGCATCATAAACCTCAAAATGCAAATGAGGCGCAGTAGAACTTCCTGAACTTCCTGTGTTTCCCAAAAACTCACCTTTTAAAACCATATCACCAACTCCTTTTGAAGTTAATGTACCTTTTTTCATATGTCCATACCAGGTTATACTACCATCCGCATGTTGAAGATAAACAGCATTCCATACATTAGAGTTCATTGCACAACTTCTATCCAATTCCCCATCATGTTTTGCGATAATTTGTCCATCAGCAGCTGCAACATTTTCAGCTTGAAAAAAATCCATTGCATACCAAGGAAAAGGCCATAAGAAGAAATCAGTTCCCTTATGTCCGCTATAAGTCCGTGTTCCACAATTAAAATCTATCATGCCATCTTCAGATTGCTGATCAACATAATTTGAAATGCCCCAGATTTTATTATAACCAACATCGTCTGACATTTTTAGAGGCCATCCAAATTGAATGGAAGCGGGTCGATTGGCATCAAAATGTAATTTATTCTCAGATTTTAATTTTTGAATATTAACATTTAGTTCATCCCAAATTATCAAACGTTGATAATTATTTAGGCATTGGACTTGTGAATGAATGTAAGGATTGCTACCCATCACCGGAGCAATATCAGGTGCCTGACCTAAAACAAATAATGAAGTAAAATAAAAGACCAAAAATAAAATACCCCTGTTTAAAATAGTTGTTTCCATTTCAATTGATTTTGATGATATAAACAATTAAATTTTGAAATCAACATCAATATTAAATGTGAATTTTGAATTCTTTATTTCAGTTATTGATATATGTCAAAAAATGACACATACTTTATGGAAGTTTAGAGTAAATCCCCTTTTCTCAATTTTCACCATTATAGAAAAAGCGTATTTTGCTCTACCTTTAACAGATTCAGGAAATAAAAGTTTTAGACATTTATTTTTTGAAGTTTTTAACCAAAATTTAAATCATCGGCATCTCCCAATCCCGGACTTGTATAACCGTTTTCTGGTTAAAGAAGAGTCTACCAATCCATAGGATGACTGGAATTATAGTAGCTCTTAAATCTTTCAAGGAAATAAAAACGATTATAAATATAAAAATAAAGGCTTTCAAAAGTTCTCAAAACCTGATTAATGGAATCATCAACCTGATCACCTGACTTCCGCAAGTTTTAAAACACAGGCTTTCCGCCCCTCATAACTCTTTAATAATCAGCGCTCTAAATTTTGAATAAATTTCATTTTGGGTGTTAATTTAGGTTCTTTAAAATAAAACGGGCATACTTATGTAAAGTCATAAGCAGAATTAAAATCATCCATGGAATAGAAAAAGTATTCAGGATTGCTAAACCTGACTTAAAGATTAGACCTGTTTTTCATAGAAAACAAATTTGCATTGTAGCTCATATTCGCCTGGTTATTGTAGCCTATAAAATCTATAAAGAACCTGAGCGACGCCTTAAAGAAAAATAATCTGAATTATCCGCTGAAAAAGATATTGAAATACTTCAGGGTGTTTGTCAAATAGAAATAACAACATCCATTACCAAAGAAAAAATAACAAAAACTTTATTACTTACTTCAAGAACATAAATAATTAAATGAACCTTCTATTTTGGGTGTAAAAATTTGAAAGCCAGAAAAAAAATTCACAGGTGTACTTCCTTCAGAATATAGAAGATTAAAATTTTAAGAGGAATAAGTATTTCTTCCTTTTATTAAATACTCTTAAACCACTCTTGATATTTATCGCCTAACCAGGGAACAGTTTTATATTTGCTGTTTATAGCATTTATCAATCCCATAATCCATAAATAAATCAGCAAAATTGACCCAAGAATATAAACTATCCATCCTAAAATTGGAATCACGGCAATCACTCCCAATGCGAATCCGGTTAAGCCTATTCCTAAAGATTGTCTGATATGAAAGGCTGCAAAAGGATCTTTTTTATTAGCATTCATAATGAAAGCTATTATTAATCCGATAATAGTTATATAAGCTATAATAGCTGTCGTTTTTCCTTCTGAAGTAACTGTTTGTGTAAAGGGCGCTCCGGTTGCTGAAGAATGTGTTTCTGTAGTACGATCTGTATTTTCCATGTTTTTAATTTTTAAAAGGTTAATTAGCCATGCTTTAAACTCCGCTAAATTTACATATATAACAAAACATGAACAAAAACTTTCTTTTAAATTTTATTTTTGAAGATGTTAATCTTTATTCCCATCCTCCGCCCAGCGCTCTGTATAGCTGAATTTGTGCAGTAAGTAAATCGGCCTTAATGGTGGCTAAATTTAATTCGCTCTGCATAGCTTCACCCTGAGCTGTAATAACTTCAAGATAATCTGCAAATCCGGATTGAAATAGCATTCGGGAATTTCTCAAGGCTCTATCTGCAACTAATTGATTGACCCAGGCTATCTGATATTGATCTTCCAGACGTTTAATTGAAATTAAAATATTTTCTACATCCACTATGGCCTCATAAACTTTTCGTTGAAAGTTTATCTCTGAAATTTCTCTTTCCAGTTTGGCTACCTCCAATTCTGTTTTAAATCTTCTTCGGTTAAAAACCGGGGCTGTCACTCCTCCTGTAACGGCTCCTAAAAGAGAACCCGGAATATTGAACCAATTTTCCGCCAAAAGAGATTCCACACCGCCTTCCAAAGAAATACTTAAATTTGGTAATCTTTGAGCCTGAGCTACTCCTACTCTCGCATTAGCCGCGATCAACTCATATTGAGACATCAAAACGTCCGGACGATTTTGAAGCATAAATAAAGGAATTTCTTTTACCTTCTCATAAGTCACCCCTTCTAAAGATCCGCTTTTTTCTCTTTCTATTTTTTTGGGTAATTCTCCTGTTAATAATCGTAAATTATTCTCCTGAATTTCTCTTCTTTCCTTTAGCTGAGAAATTAAAGCTGAAGCTTCCAGCACCTGGGTTTGAGATTGCTGTACTGCCAAAGCTGTCACTTCTCCTGAATTATATAACAACTGAATCATAGAAAGAGTGCTGTCTCTAAACTGATGGTTTTTTTTAGCTACTTCCAGTTGCTCATCCAGCATAAGCAATGAATAATAATCTTCAGCTACAGTTGCTACTAATTGAGTTTGAATGACCCTTTTAATTACTTTTGAACGTTCATAAAAAGCAAGGGCTGCTTCTTTTTCTTTTCTTAATTTCCCCCAGATATCCAATTCCCAGTTTAAGGCAGCTGTAGTATAATAAGTAGAGCGACTGACAAATCCATCCTGAGGCGGTTCTTCATTTCTGCGATTATACCATTTACTTTCAGGAGTTTGTCTGGAATATCTTGATCTCCATTCTTTTTCTATTCCTAAAAGATTGACATTTAAAGAAGGTAAAAAGGCTGATTTTGACTGTTTAAAATAAGCATCATTTATAGCTATTTCTTTTTGAATACTTCGAACATCAAAATTATTTACAAATGCTTTATCTATTAATTTTACCAGAACTGTATCTTTAAAAAGTTCTTTCCGTGGAATTAAAATCGTATCTAAATTTACCGATAAAGAATCCGGCAACTGATATTCTTTCGGCAAATTGACATCTTCAGCAGTATAAGTTTGATAGGTTTGACATGCCATCAAAGAAAATAACAGCAAAACCAGCAATAAAACTTTTCTTTTAAATTTTAACATAGCTTATTATTCTCTTTTGAAATTCGGTTTTATCCATTCATCAATCACTTTAAATATGGCGAACAAAACAGGAATAATAAAAATTCCTAAAAACACTCCTGCAAGCATTCCTCCTGCTGCTCCAAAACTAATAGAATGATTTCCTTGCGCGGAAGGACCGGATGACCACATTAAAGGAATCATTCCCGCTATAAAGGCTAAAGATGTCATTAAAATAGGTCTCAATCTTAATCGGGCTCCTTCCATAGCTGCTTTGACAATACTGCTTCCTCTTCTGCGTTTTTGTTCTGAAAATTCAACCACAAGAATTGCATTTTTAGCCAGCAACCCTATTAACATCAGCAAACCGACCTGTACATAAATATTATTTTCCAATCCTACTAAATTGACGGCTGCATACACTCCTATTAAACCTACAGGCACAGAAAGAAGAATCGCTAAAGGCATGATATAACTTTCGTATTGCGCTGCCAGCAGAAAGTACACAAACAATAAACTGAGCAAGATGATAAAGACGGCTTCCCCTTCAGATTTTCGCTCTTCCAGACTTAAGGCCGTCCATTCAATCTGATAATTTCCCGGCAGATCCTGTTCTGTTACTTCTTCAATAGCCGACATCACATCACCTGTACTATAACCGGCTGCGGGAATCGCACTGACCTCCACACTGTTATACATATTATAGCGGGTAGCTACTTCGGGACCATAACTTTGTCTGAGTTTAACCAAAGTATTTACAGGAACCATATCTCCATTTTTACTTCTGACAAAAACAGAATTTAAAGAAGATGAAGTGGCTGTAGCTTCCGGCTCTCCCTGCACATACACAAAATTTAAACGATTGAATAAATTAAATTCGCTGGTTTTCACCCGTGAATAATATTGCCTCACATTATCCAGCATTTCATGAATATCTACTCCTAAAATTTTGGCTTTCTCTTTATCAACTAAAAGTTCCATTTGCGGAAAATCTGCTTCAAAAGTAGTGGTGGCCTGAAGAACTTCGGGTCTTTCCTGAATTTTAGTCAAGAAATCTTTTGAAACAGCTGCCAAAGACTGAAAGTCATTTCCAAATCTGTCTTCAATGACAAATCTCACTCCGCTTTGATCCCCAAAACCTTCTACTGTAGGTCTGCTGTAAACAGATATTTCAGCATCAATAATATCAGAAAGGTCAACTCTAAGCGTATCGATAAAAGCATTAATGTCTTTTATTCCTTTTCTTTTATAATGTGGAAACATATTGATATAACCCATAGCATAAGAAGAACTGGTAGAATTATCAATGGCATTATATCCTGCCGAACTGGTCATACTGAAGATTTCTTCTCTTTTCTCAAATTTATCAATTGCTTTTTGTAAAACACTATTGGTTCTGGCCAGGGAAGAGCCCGGAGGAAGTTTTAATGAATAGATTATAAACCCGTTGTCTTCTTCCGGAATAAAAGAGCTGGGCGTAAATTTCATAGCCATAAATCCCAGAATAGTAACTGCAATTAATCCTGCAAAAGCTAATTTTCTCTTTTTGAGCATCCAGACAACCGACTGAATATATCTTCGATTCATCCTGTCAAAAGCGGCATTAAACCCAACAAAAAAATAACTGGTTAGAGATTTTATTTTTCCTGATTTTCGGGACTTCTCTGCTGAATTTAATTGAATAGGTTTAGAACGATCTTTGGGTTTTAATAAAATAGCACATAAAGCAGGTGATAAGGTTAAAGCATTTACTGCAGAAATTAAAATAGCAATGGCTAAAGTGTAAGCAAATTGACGATAAAAAACTCCTGCCGGACCTTTCATAAAACCTACCGGAACAAAAACCGCAGCCATCACCATCGTAATAGATAGAATGGCCGGAGTGATTTCACTCATAGTTTCTACAGATGCTTTGTAAGGAGAAATATTTTTAGTTTCCAGCTTTTCATGAATAGCCTCCACAACAACAATAGCATCATCTACAACAATTCCTATAGCCAAAACCAGCGCAAACATTGTCAGCACGTTGATGGAAAAACCCAATAAATAAATAAAAAACAAAGCTCCTATAAGCGCCACCGGAATCGCAATAGCCGGAATAAGCGTAGCTCTTAAATCTTGCAGAAAAATAAAAACGATTATAAATACAAAAATAAAAGCTTCTAAAAGCGTTCTCAAAACCTGATTCATGGAATTATCAACCTGATCTTTAACACTGTAGGAAATACTATATTTAATTCCGGAGGGAAAAGTTTTCGATAAATCTTCCAGTTTAGCACGTATGGCTTTATCTATTTCTCTGGCATTAGCTCCGCTGTTTTGAGTAATGTTCATGGTCAGTCCCGGTTTGCCATCCACTTTGTTTTCTGCTCTGAGATTGGTAGCTGACAATTCTACCCTGGCTACATCTTTTAATCGTAAAACTGAACCTTCTTCAGTAGTTTTTACAATAATATCTTCAAACTCTTTTGTAGAAGTATAACGACCTCCATATTTGATAGTTGTTTGAAAAGTTTCAGCTGTATTTTGACCAAATTCACCGGGAGCAATTTCAAAGTTCTGATCTCTTACAGCTGCCCTGATATCATTTGGAACCAGATTATAAGCTCGTAATTTATTAGGATCCAGCCAGATTCTCATCGCATAATTTCGCGCTCCGATTCTGCTGATTTTTGCCACTCCATCTACCCTTTGCAGTTCTCTGATAATGTTGATATTGGTATAAGACTGCAAAAAAGTTTCATCAAAAGCCGGATCATCGCTGTAAATATTGAGCGTCATAATTGATCCTCTTTGCTGAGGCTCAACAGTTACTCCATTCTGAATCACATCAGAAGGCAAATCTGTATTGGCTTTAGAAACACGATTTTGAACATTAACAGCTGCCTGATCAGGATTGGTTCCTTGTTTAAAAAAAATATTGATAGAAGCACTTCCGGTAGAAGCTTTGGACCTCATATAACTCATATCCTCCACTCCATTTATAGCAGATTCTAATGGCAGTAAAACACTGTTGGCTATAGTTTCGGCATCTGCTCCCGGATAGGAAGCAGAAACATTCACACTGGGAGGAGCTATTTCCGGAAAACGGGTGATGGGTAATTCAATCATCCCGATGATTCCCAGCATCAAAATTAATATGGAAACAACACTGGCTAAAACAGGTCGGTCTATAAACTTTTTTAACATATAATTTTTTTAATCTTATTGAACGTTGCTGGAATCAATGAAAATTCTTTCATTTTCAGTTCCCGGAGCAATAAGGGTATCGGGTTTAAAAGGAAGAGGTCTTATCTTTGTACTGTCTGAAACTTTATCCAGACCGGCTACTAAAATCCGATCTCCCTTAACTAAACCTCGACTTACTATATATTGATTATTTGGAGCTTCGGTTTCAATTTCAATGAGTTGTCTGACCACCCGATTGTCAGGCGTGAGTTTTTGAACAAAAGTTTTTGCCTGTAATTCATGTGTAGCCTGACGAGGAATAAGAATTCCTGATTTTTTATCATGCCGGACAACAGTAACCGTATTTCCTGATCTTAAAATATTTTCTTCATTGGGAAAACTGGCTCTTAAAGTTACTGAACCGGTATTTTTATTGACTTGCCCCGAGTTAGCGTCTATAAATCCATCTTTTTCGTATTCGGTTCCATCCGGTAAAATCAAAGAAACCTTCTGTCCGATATCTCTTCGTCTGCTTTTTGAAACTGTATCTTTTACACTTGAATCGGTTTCTCTTAATCTGGAAAACTCGGATTCATTCACAGAGAAATAAACATAAATTTCATCAACATCGGTCAAGACAGTTATAGGCTCATTATCTCCGGGAGAAACCAGATTTCCTATTCTCTTTCTGATTCGGCCGATATATCCGCTTACCGGAGCTTTGATGGTTGCATAGCCTAATTTAATTCTTGCATTGGCTACTTCTGCTTTTGCCTGTTCCAAATTAGCCTGAGCCACCTGATAATTTGATTTTTCCTTTTCCAGTCTTACCGGTGCCATTACCTCATTTTCTACCAGAGGTCTTAATCTTTCTACTTCAGTTCTGGCATTATTTAAATTGGCAACCTCAACATTTTGATTGGCTATAGCCCGATTTAAATTTTCCTGATAAGGTTGCGGATCAATTTGAAACAACTTATCTCCTTTTTGAACATGATCTCCTTCATCAACAAAAGCGATTTGCAATTCTCCCTCTACCTGAGGACGAATTTCAACATTAAATTTTCCTTCTACCGCTCCTAAAAAGTTAGTGTTTAAATTAACCGTTCCAGTATCTACTTCAAATACCGGCAAAGCTATTTCATTTTCTTTCTTGACAGGTTTTTCCTGAAAATATGAACAGCTTGTAAATAAATAAAGACTTATTAATACAAGCACAACCTTCAACAACTGAAGCAAATTTTCTTTCATATATAATGCTTTTTTAAAAAATTCCAATCGGATTTTCCGTGGTTACATGATTAGGCATAATATATACCAGGAATAAAATTAATTCATCATCAGAAATATCATTTATCAACAACTTCCTGAAAATCTTTGAACTTTTCATAATTCATGATAAATATATCACTAATTTAACCCTTAGTTGAAACTTTCTCTGAAGATTAATTAAAGTGAAATAGATTTTTTTTCGAAGCTATAAAAAGAATAAAAAAGAGCTGTAAAGAAAGAAACGATAAGGGGTTGCCCGTCCTTCACCCCGAAATATCACAAAAAGTATTTGTTTTTAATGGGAAAAGAAAAAACTGTTGATTTTTTCTACAAGTGTAGAATCTTTTACAAATGAAGTTCAACAAAAAAACAGGTGATTTCTTTCTAAATTTTAAAATTCCAGGGTTTTAATAAAGGATATTTTATTGGAAGCTGCCATTCCATTAGGGTTGCAGCCAGGTTTTCCTTCAGGAATAGGAATTTGCTGTTTTTGATAAAATTCTACCCAAACTTCATCCGGTTTTCCTGTTTTCGGATCCATAAAAGTCATGGGTTCTAAATCAAAAATCGAATCAGCTGAAAAACTTCTTTGAACAAAATCAGAACAATACAATTTTTCATCTGAAAGAACATAAGTGAAATTATAAGGTTTATTCAACCATTTTTTAGCTTCTTCAATAGCCGGAGGAATTGTTTTTTGATAGGGGTCTTTCAGACGATAAACATCAATCGAAGTATGATCTTCTCTTGAGTAATTGATAAACTCATCTAAAGAAATTCGTTCTGAACCATTTTGAGGGCCGGCGTGTAAAACCCAGAATTTTGAATTTTCATCTTTTTCCAATAAACCTATATGGCTGTAATGTGTTTGTTTTTCAGTTTGTGTAACCCGATTAATAGCTCCTGAAAGGGCAGAATCTTTTGCACTGACAAATAATAAATCTCCGTTTTGCAAAGATAATTCTGATGGTTTTTGACAAGAAAAAATTATCAGCAATAAAAATCCAATACTGAAAAATCCGGTAATTTTTTTCATAAAATCAAGTAGATATTAAAAGCATTGCAATTATAGTAAACATTTTTTTCTTTTATTTAAATGGTTTTTCAACAATTTCAAAAAATCTTTATTCAATTCACAAACCTCGGATCTCCTTTAATTTCCATTTTATGTATGGAGTGAATTTGCAAAGAGAAGTGACCAAATTCTTCTGTTACTCTTCCAAAGCACTTATAAACTCCTGTACCATGAACAGGATATTTTTGAGCTATATCAGGAAAATGAACAGTGTCAAAAATTTTAAATTCATAATCATAAAAAGTACCGAAATACATATATTTATTGTTAGCGGTTCTTATTCTGTTTATACAAATTAAATAACCATACATACAGATTGATTTTCCCGTGTTTTTTATTAAATCTGCTGTTTTTAGAGTCGATTCAATTTTATGTTTGAGAAGTCTGAAAGGATGCATCAAGTGAAAACCTAATAACTCCATTTGATCATAAGCATCTATTAAATAAGATTGTTTAAAAGCGGGCAATTTAAATGAAGTAGGTTTTCCGGCAAATAACTTTTCCTGATGAGAATGATGTTTGTTTTTTTCTAAAAGAAATAAAGCCCGCCATAACAGATTGTGCTTATCTTTTCCGGTAAATCGGAAAGCATCAATCCTGATGAGAATTCGAATTTGCTCCAAAGAAATTCTCACTCTATCAATAAAATCTTCAAGCGATTGAAAAGGACCAAAAAAATTCCGGTTTTCCAGAATTCTTTTAATGGTTTTATTTTCCAGTTCTTTGAGATATCCCAATCCGAGATAAATAGTTTTTCCTTTGATAATTGAAGCGTGCTCACTTTTATTAATATCCGGAGCTTCTACTATTCCACCACAATTTCTGATTTCCTGCAAATATGTTTCAACATTATAAAATCCACCGCCATTGTTGAGAACAGCCACCATAAATTCTAATGGAAAATAACATTTAAGATATAAGCTTTGATAACTTTCAACGGCATAAGAAGCAGAATGACCTTTTGGAAAAGCATATCCGGCGAAAGAAGCGATTTGATTCCATACACTTTCTATAAGCTCTTGGTTATAACCTAATTTTTCACAATTGCTTCTAAACTTTTCTTCCAGTTGTTTCATCTGACCCTTAGCAGTTTTTTTACCACTCATTCCTCGTCTGAGCACATCTGCATCATCCAGACCTAAGCCTGCAAAATAGTGCGCTACTTTCATCACATCTTCCTGATAAACCATTACACCGTAAGTATCAGGCATGATTTGATATAAAATGGGATGAGCTTGTTTACGTCTTTCAGGATTTCGATGACGTCGGATATATTCATCTTTCATTCCTCCACTTGCTACTCCGGGCCGGATAATAGAACTGGCAGCTACCAGATTCAGATAATTATCAGTTTGGAGTTTAGTCAATAATCCACGCATAGCAGGAGATTCCACATAAAAAACCCCCATACAATCACCTTTTTTCAATAAATTATTAATATTGATATCTTCTTTAAACTGATTAATTTCGTCGATGGGAACCAGTTTAGCCTGAGGTTGATTTTCTTTAATAATTTCAATAGCATCAGTGATTTTCGGCAAGCCTCTTTGTGCTAAAATATCGAATTTGTGAATTCCTGCTTCCTCAGCAATATGCATATCTATTTGAATGGTCGCAAAATTTTTTGGAGGTAAAAAAGTAGCAGCAAAATTATGAACAGGTTCATTTAAAATTAAAATTCCTCCTGAATGCACACTTAAATAATTTGGAAAACCCTGAATATAATGACTATACCTGATGACCAATTTTTCCAGTTCATCCAGTTGATCGTAATCAAAAAACCCGGCAGATAACTTATCAATATTGGTTTTAGGCAAACCAAAAACTTTTCCCAATTCACGTGCTACTGCTCTTCTTTTAAAAGTGACATAAGTTCCCATCAAAGCTGTATGCGGAAAACGTTTAAAAATATATCGGGTAATATCATCTCTGTCTTTCCAGGAAAAATCTAAATCGAAATCAGGAGGTGAACTTCGATTGGGATTGATAAAACGTTCAAAATATAAATCCAGCTCGATAGGATCCACATTGGTAATTCCCAAAATATAAGCAATCACAGAGTTAGCTCCACTTCCCCTTCCTATATAAGGGTAATTTTTAGATTTTGCATAATTGATAATATCCAGATTGATTAAAAAATAAGAAACATACCCCAGATCTATGATAGCTTTCAGCTCTTTGACTACCCGTCTTAAAACAGAAAAGGAAGGTGCCGGATAACGTTTTTGCAAATTCTTTTTCACCTGTTCTTTTAAAGCTTTAGCATCCTGAGATTTCGAATTCAGATACACTTGTAAGTTTTTATTGAGATGACTTCCGAATTCAAAATCAACATGACATTGGCGGACTAATTTTTCTGTGTTTTCCAGAATAAATTCAAAATCCGTAAATGCAGTTTTCACTTCTTCGGGGGTAAACATTTTATCATAAATATCAGCTTGTTCGGATGGGGGAAGTTTGCTCAGCACAATATTCAAATCAATAGCCCGTAACAGACGATGAGCATTATAATCTTTTTTATTTCGAAGACTGACGGGCTGTTGAAAAATCAATTTTTCTTTATTGATTTTAAAAGTTGAAAATTTAAGTTTTTGAATAGACTTCATAGAAACACCTACAAATTCATGAGTTCTGAAGTGATTTTTTTTCAACTCTACAATCCGCTCGAAGGGATAAACGAAATAACAATCCTTCAATTCGGGCGCCTGCTCCGGAAAATCAGTTTTATGATGCAGGTGATCAGACAAAAAATCATTGAGATTTTTAAAACCTTTTAAGTTTTTAGCGATTCCTACATACATTTTTTTATTTCCATTTCTAAAATCAATTCCGACAATGGGTTTGATTCCATAATCAGGAGCAATTTTTGAAAATTTCAAACAGGCTGTGCTGCTGTTGATATCAGTTAAACCTACAATGGCAGCTCCTTTTTTCTTTGCTAAAACACAAAGATCTTCTTCAGAAAAAGTTCCATAACGAAGAGAATAATAAGTATGAGAATTGAGGTAAAACATTTTAATTTAAATTCAAAAAATCTGAGATTATTTGAAAATGACCTGATATCAGAAATTGGAAATAGGGTTTTCAGGAAACTTTCAAGCTTGTCTGTGTGCCAAAATCACAGGCGGTTCTCCATTAAACGGATTACTTATTCCGCCGATAGACTTGGCAGCCATAGTTGAAGCTTTTTGAATACTTCTTTCACCATATTTATTTTTTATCTTATCTAAAGAGCGGTAGAGATTGAGCATTTTCTCAGAATCATCAAACAAATCAATTTGATAATGTCCGTTTGTCAACCCTGAATATCTCACTCCTATCAATCGAATTAAAACCCTGCGCTGATATAACTTCTGAAATAATTCCAAAGCTTTGGCCACCAGAATATGATCAGCGCTGGTATGGGAAATCGTAGCTTGTTTAGAATAAGTTTTATAATCTGAGTATCGAATTTTAACCGTTACTACTGAAGTTAATTTTCCTCCATTTCTCAATTGATAAGCTAAACTTTCAGCCATGGCCTGAATACTTTCATGCAGTTTTCTTATATCAATGGTATCTTTATGAAAAGTTCTTTCCATAGAAATAGACTTCCGCTCATGAAACGGAATGATAGGAGAATGATCTATTCCATTGGCTCTCAACCAGATTGTCCGACCGTTTTTCCCCAAAACTCTTTCCAATAATTCTACCGGCATTTCCTGAAGTGTTTGAATTCGCTGAACACCTAAATGCAATAAATCTTGATAAGTTTTTTGACCTACCAAAGGAATTTTCCGAACAGACAAAGGAGCCAAAAAAGATTTTTCCTGACCAAAGTCTATGATTTTTTGATTATTGGGTTTAGCTTCATCCGTAGCTATTTTAGAAACAATTTTATTTTGTGACAATCCAAAGGAAATAGGCAAACCACTTTCTTTAATAATTTTTTGTCTGAGTTCTGCTGCAAATTTTTGAATTCCGAAAAACTTATCCATTCCGGTCAAATCTGCATAAAACTCATCAACACTTGCTTTTTCAAAAAGTGGAACTTCATTTTTGATAATATCTGTCACTAAATCTGAATATTTTGAATAGGTACTTGCATTTCCTTTAATAACAACAGCCTGAGGACAAAGACGACGGGCTACTTTCATCGCCATTCCGTTATGCACACCAAATTTTCGGGTTTCATAACTACAGGCTGCCACCACACCTCTATCGCCTAAACCACCTACCAGCACAGGTTTGTCTTGCAATTCAGGATGCAGCAAACGTTCAACCGACACAAAAAAAGTATCTAAATCAAGATGTAAAATAGATTTATTGATCATTTTTAAATTTTTCCATTTAAAGGATTTTTTCCAAAATTACGGATAAATTCCATAAAGAGAAAAATCTTAGGAAAAGGAAATAGAAATTTTAGAAAGATTTAAAAAAGTCTATCGCGAATAAATGCTTGATAAGGATTTCGTATCTTTAGCCATTCATTAAAAAAAAATTTATGTCCTGGATTATTGTAATTTTAGTCATACTTATACTTTTTTCCGCTTCTGTTTTTACGGTCAAGCAACAAACCGCCGCGATGGTTGAACGATTTGGAAGATTTCAGAGCATTCGTTCTTCTGGTATTCATTTTAAAATTCCCGTTTTTGACCGGATAGCGGGAAGAGTCAATTTAAAAGTTCAACAATTAGATGTTTTGATAGAAACAAAAACCAAAGACAATGTTTTTGTAAAACTCAGAGTATCCGTTCAATATAAAGTTATAGACGATCGGATTTATGATGCTTTCTATAAACTTCAAAGTCATAAAGATCAAATCACTTCCTATGTTTTTGATGTGGTTCGTGCTGAGGTTCCAAAGATGATTGTCGATGATGTTTTTGAAAAGAAAAACAGCATTGCCGTAGCCGTAAAAACTGAATTGAATGACGCTATGGTTGATTACGGATATGATATCATCAAAACTTTAGTTACTGATATTGATCCTGATCCTGAAGTAAAACGAGCGATGAATCAAATTAACACTGCACAGCGAGAGGAAGTTGCTGCCAAACACCAGGGAGAAGCCGAGCGCATCCGAATTGTTGCCAAAGCCCGGGCAGAAGCTGAAAGCAAAAGACTTCAAGGACAAGGTATTGCTGATCAAAGAAGAGAAATTGCAAGAGGTTTATTAGATAGTGTAGATGTTTTAAACACCGTTGGAATTAATTCTCAGGAAGCCTCTGCGCTAATTGTTGTTACTCAACATTATGATACTTTGGAAGCCATAGGAGAAGTGACTAACAGCAATTTAATTTTACTTCCCAATTCCCCACAAGCCGGAAGTGATATGCTCAACAATATGATTGCTTCTTTTACAGCAAGTAATCAAATTGGAGAAGAAATGAAAAAAAGAACTGAAGATATTAAAAGAGAAAAAAATAAGAGAAGAAGAAAGTCAGACGATTCCGGAAATTAATCTTCTTTTAAATCTGAATAAAAGCCACGAATTCAAGATTAAATTTGTGGCTTTTTTTATACTAAAGTCAGTTTTGCCAGATAATCATAATGATCACCTCTTCCGACTACTTCTAAATTAAAACCGTTTTTATTACAAATTTCTTCAAAAGTTTCTTGATCAATATACAACCAGTCAAAAGGACTTCCTTCCACTCCTTTATAACTCATCCAAAATCTTACTTCTCCATAATATCGATCTACAGGAATTTCATAAAAACCATCTACCTGATCCTGATACATATAGATTAGATCAGTAGAATCTATTAGAATTTGTCCGTTTTCATTTAATAATTTTTTGAGATGATTCAGATATTTTGGCATTTCAGATAAACTTCTAAAAATGCCTGTTCCGTTCATCAGAATTAAAATGGTATCAAATTTTTCATTCTCAAGATCTAAAACATTTATATTTCTTGCATCTTTTAATCCTCTTAAATGACAAACTTCTATAGCTCCCTCAGAAATATCAATGGCTGTTACTTCCATTTTTTTTTCCTGAAGGTATAGCGCATGACTTCCTGCACCACAACCGACATCCAAAATTTTACCTTTTGAAAAATCCAGGGCCATTTGTTCTATAAAAGACATTTCATCATAATTTCTGAAGAGATAAGGCAAAGACATTTCATCTTCTGAAGTGATATTGGTCCAGGTGATCAGATCTTCAGAATATCTTCCATGATAATAATCCAGCAGAGCTTTACCCATTATATCTTTCATAAAACAGATTTAAACAGTTGAAGTTATTTTGGTTTTAAAAGTAAGGATTTTCTTCAATTATTAAAGGTAAATAATCCATTATCGGAGTTTCATCTTACTTAGCGCATTTTTGTGTAGATTTGGGCTAAAATTTTTAATATGAAAAAATTCGGTTTATTATTTTTTATTGCTTTTTTCAGCCTGAACATTTTACAAGCACAAGTTGCCGGTGGAATGTGGATTCCTACTGAATTAAATGAACAGGAAATGAAAGATATGGGAATGAAAATTTCTGCCAAAGATATTTTCAATCCTGATGCTCCAAGTATTAAAGATGCAATTGCTCATTTTGGAGGAGGTTGCACTTCAGAAGTTATTTCTCCGAATGGTTTATTGCTGACCAATCACCATTGCGGATACGGGCAAATTCAAAGTCATTCAAGTGTAGAAAACGATTATTTAAAAGATGGTTTCTGGGCAAAAAATCAGAAAGAAGAATTACCCAACAAAGGTTTAACAGCCACTTTTATAGTTGACATACAAGATGTAACAGAGAAAATTCTTCAGGGTATCACTATGGATATGGATGAAGAAAAACGTCAAAATTTAATAAAAGACAATATTGAAATCATCTCTAAAAACACTGTAAAAGAAAGTTATCAGGATGTTTTTATTCGTGCTTTTTATAAAGGAAACAAATATTATTTATTTATCACCGAAACTTATAAAGATGTCCGATTAGTTGGCGCTCCTCCTTCTTCTATAGGAAAATTCGGAGCAGACACGGATAACTGGTCATGGCCAAGACATGTTGGAGATTTTGCTCTTTTTAGAATTTATGCTGACAAAAACAATAAACCTGCTGAATATTCAGAAGACAATATTCCTTACACTCCAAAACATTTCTTACCTATTTCTATCAAAGGAGTTAAGCAGAATGATTTTACTTTTGTCTTTGGTTTTCCCGGAGTTACCGACGAATATTTACCGGCTGTAGCTTTAGAGCAGATATTGGAAACTACCAATCCGTCGAGAATTTCTATTCGTGATGTAGCTTTAAAAATTCTGGATTCCAAAATGAGAAAAGATGATGCTACCCGGATAAAATACGCTTCAAAATATGCGAGAATTTCCAATTATCATAAAAAATGGACCGGAGAAAGCTTAGGTTTAAAAAAATCGAATGCTGTTGAAAAACGTAAAGAATACGAAGAAGAATTCTCAAAAAGAATTTCTGAAAACCCGGAGTGGGAAAAGCATTACGGAAATCTTCTTTCTGATTTTGATCAGTTATATAAGCAAAATGAAAAATATCAAAAAGCAGAAATCTATTTTAATGAAGCCATTTACACCAACTCAGAAACTTTCAGAGTGGCTCTTGTTTTAAATAATCTTATTGAAGCTGCTGAAGATCCTGCTGCCATCAAGGAAAATGTGGAAGAATATAAAAATCGCCTGATCAGCTATCTTGAAAACTTATACAGAAACTATGACGCAGATTTAGATGAAGAAGTTTCTTTGGCTCTTATTGATGTTTATAAAAAAGAAGTTCCGACCGCCTTTCTGCCGGAAAATAAAATAGAAATTAATACTGAGACTTTTAAAAATTCCATAATTACAGGGAAAAAAGATATTCAAGGCATCAATCTTCTTGATGATGTTGCCAAGGCTTTTGAAAATACAGATGTTTTAATCAGTACTTTAAAAGAAGATCCTTTAATTAGAGAAATAGGAAAAATCCGTCAGGCATACGAAGAAAAAGTTTCTCCTGTTTATCTTGAAAATCAAAACAAGATGAGTCGTTTACAGAGAACATACATGCAAGCTCAATTAGAAGTTTTTCCTGAGCGAAATTTCTTTCCTGATGCAAACTCTACTTTAAGGGTAACTTATGGAAAAGTAGATGGCTATCAGCCGGAAGACAGAGATGATCGTTATGAGCCTATCACTTTTTTAGATGAAGCTGTTGATAAATATATTCCTGAAGATTATGAATTTGATATGCCTGAAAAACTGTTAAAGCTCGAGAAAAAGAGAGACTATGGACAGTATGGAGTCGGCAAAAGAAAGAAAGCAAAAATGCCTGTTAATTTTATTGCTACCAATCACACTACCGGAGGAAACTCAGGAAGTCCGGCACTTGATAAAGACGGAAATCTGGTAGGTCTTAATTTTGACCGGGTTTGGGAAGGAACTATGAGCGATCTGAATTATGATCCTGAGATCTGCAGAAATATTATGGTTGATGCCCGTTATATTTTATTTATAATCGATAAATATGCCGGCGCAGGATATCTTCTGGATGAAATGAAAATTGTCAAATAAATTTCATCTGTCAGAATGGACCGCCTCAGAATGAATAATTTTGAGGCGGTTTTTTTATTTCTTGAAAGCAGAATTCCGGTTTTATTTAAACTGAAAATTTTATTATTTTGACAAGTTTATAAACGATCTCATTTTAAACTTATGGAAAATCAAGATTTACCTCAACTGTCGAAAGAAGAAACAAGAGTCTTAGGTTGTTTGATAGAAAAATCAAGAACCACTCCCGATTATTATCCATTGACTTTGAAAGCATTGGTAAATGCATGCAATCAGAAAACCTCGCGAAATCCGGTAGTAAACTATGATGAATCTACTGTGATTGAAGCTTTGGATTCTCTGCGAAAGAAAAAATTAGTCGGAACGGTGGTCGGAGGCGGAAGCAGAGTGACAAAGTATAAACACAATATGCAACTGAGTTTTTCCCTGGGTCATGATGATCTGGCCATTTTGTGTTTGTTGATGCTAAGAGGACCCCTGACAGGAGGAGAAATCAACACCTATTCCGGAAGATTATATGAATTTGAAAATTTAGATGAAGTTTATCAATTACTTCAAAAACTTTCAGAATCGGAACCTGCCTTTGTAAAATTAATGGACAGACAACCCGGTCAGAAAGAAAACAGATATGTCCAATTATTTTCTGATTTTTCAGAGGTAAAACCGGAAGAAGAATCAGTTGATCAAAATCTTACAGAACGGGTTGAAAAACTCGAAAATGAATTGGCTGAATTAAAACAAGCTTTCGATAAGCTGATGGAAGAATTATATTAAAAACGGGAAATTAATTATCAAAGCACAAGCTCTTCAAATAATTTGGAAAATTTTTCTTCCAGATTTTTAGTTTTTCCCACCCGTGGTCTTGAGGTTTGAATAGAAGAACTTCTCACTGCTGTCAACCATCTGAATCGTTCAGCGGGTTCTAATTTTGATATAGGAGATTGATCACACTTTCCTTCAGCTATTCTTTTAAAAGCTTCTAAATTTTCAATGACAAACTGCTTTTCAAAATCTGCACAAAAAGCAGCAAACAATTCTTCATTTAGATGGTAATCCATTTGAAGCCAGCGTTTTTTCCTGCATAGCATCACCAATCCTATATTGATAAATTCGGCCCGTTCAACTTTTGGAACCAGACGAATAACAGCATATTCATAGAGATCTTTTTCTTGCATCTTCAGCTTCTTTTGTGAATAGATCGGCATGTTCAAGCCTTAAGTGTAAGAATTTTTTGTAAACATTTCTGATTTCCTCCGGATTTTTATCCAGTTCTCTCCACTGCAACCAGTCTTCGGGAATTAAATCTACTATCTGATTAATCATCTCAGCATTTAAAAACTTCTTGAAATCAGCATTAACTTCTTCAAGTTTGGTGGCAAACTTCAATAAAACATGATCTTTAATTAAACTAAAAGGTGTTTTAGCTTTTTCTTCCCAGTTTTTCCAGGAATGATGAAAATACAAAGAAGCTCCATGGTCGATTAACCATAACTCCCGGTTCCACATCAACATATTGGTATTTCTAAAAGTACGGTCGATATTGGTTAGATAAGCATCCAGCCATACAATTTTAGAGGCAGTTATCGGATCAACCTCCATCACTCCCGGATCATAATTGATGGCTCCTGAAAGATAAGTCAGTCCTAAGTTCAATCCCACACTCCATTTAAGAAGATCCTGAATTTCTTCATCTGCTTCTGTTCTTCCGAAATCTTCATCCAAATCTGCAAACACTAATTCCGGCACTTTCAATCCTAAAACTTCGGCAACTTTCCCTCCAATAAGTTCAGCTATTAAAGCTTTTACACCATGCCCGGCCCCTCGGAATTTTAAAACATATTTTTGCCGGTCATTTGCTTCGACCAAAGCAGGCAAAGAACCTCCCTCTCTCAAAGGAGTGATATACCTGAGAACTTTGACCCGCCGCAATTCCTTTATGTTTTTTTGCATGTTCCAAAAATAGAAAATTAAATACGATTTTAAAGATTCATTTAAAGATTCCTTTTAGCAGTCAAAGTAAGTTTAAAATGCCAAAATTAAATTAAGCCGGGAGGATTAATGAATCATTATCCGACCTTTGCCGGTCAAAATTATTTAGATGAACAAAGGATTATTTGCTTTAGCTTTAGGAGGAGTAGCCATAGGAATGACAGAATTTACTATGATGGGCATTCTTCCGGAAATAGCAACAGACTTAGGGGTTGACATTCCAAAGGCAGCTCATTTAATAGCTTTATATGCTTTAGGAGTGGTTGTAGGCGCACCGAGTTTAGTGCTTATTTCAGGAAAATTTCCTCCTAAAAAAGTTTTGATGATTCTGATGTTAATGTTTGTTGTTTTTAATGGACTCTTTGCTCTTGCTCCTTCTTTTTCTTTATTAAGTCTAACCCGTTTTGCCTCCGGATTGCCTCATGGCGCTTTTTTCGGAGTGGGATCAGTTGTAGCTGTTCGGCTGGCAAAACAAGGAAAAGAAGCCCGGGCTGTATCTATTATGTTTGCCGGACTCACTTTTGCCAATCTTTTAGGAGTACCATTAGGAACCTATCTCGGACAGCATTTCTCCTGGAGAATTACCTATGCACTGATTACATTTATTGGATTAATCACTTTCGCAGCCTTATTTTTTTGGATGCCGGTTTTAAAACAAAATCAAAAGTCACAACTTATTAAACAGCTTTCATATTTTAAAAGATGGAGATCCTGGTTGCTGGTGGCTCTTATCTCTATTGGAACCGCCGGTCTTTTTGCCTGGATTTCCTATATAGCTCCACTGGTCACTCAAGTGTCCGGACTTAAAGAAAGTAAAGTTCCTATTATTATGTTTTTAGTAGGTTTAGGAATGGTAATAGGAAATTTATTAGGAGGAAGATTAGCTGATCTAATAAAACCTGATAAAGCTGTGATCATGAGTTTTTCAGCAATGGTCATCTGTCTATTGGTTGTTCATTTTACTTCTTCCATACAAAGCATGGCTTATATAATGGCATTTGTTACAGGTGTTATTTCTTTTACTTGTGGCACGCCTATACAGATGATGTTAATTCGCGATGCAAAAGGAGCTGAAACCTTTGCTGCCTCTGCAGGTCAGGCTTGTTTTAATTTAGGTAATACTTTAGGCGCTTATTTGGGCGGCATTCCAATTACTTTAGGTCTGGCTTATGACACTCCGGTATTGGTGGGAGCCGGAATGGCTTTTTTGGGTGCTGTGCTAACTTTGATTTTTATTATATCCAAAAGATCTGCCGCTTTTTCACCTTCTTTATAAAATAATTTCTCTCCTGCTTTAATAAAAAAACAAAATTTATAACTAAAAAAGGGCATTTTAATCTGTCATAATTCATATTTTTAAGGAAGAGTTTTCTAATTTTTGAATTTAATTTATCAAACAAACTTTCTATAATGAATCAATTCACAAAAAACCTATTAATAGGAGCAGCTGCAGGATTGGCTGCTACATGGATAAAATCAAAAGTTGAAGCACCTCTTCAGGAAGTTGGGGAAAAAGTTTTTCCTCCTAAAGCTTATCAGCTGAATTTGCCCGGTGCAGATATTAAAAGACAACCAGAAAACATGCCTTGTGCTATTGTAGCCAATAATGTATACCAGGAACTGACAGGAAAATCCATGAGCCGTAAAGGAAAAATTAAAGCCATGAAATGTTTACGATATGCCACAGGAGCAGGTATAGGAATGGTGTATGTATCTTTGGCTAATCCGATAAAACTTCTTCGGATGGATAAAGGAGCCTCTGCAGGCGCTTTAGTCTGGGGTTTATCACATGGCTCTTTACTTCCGAAAATGAAACTTCAGAAAAAAGTTGAAGAAATGCCGGATTCCTGGTGGGTTTGGGAATTTGGTTCTCATCTTATTTTTGGAGTAGCTATGGAGCAAACAAGAAGTCTGCTCAGTAAAATTTTTAAAAAGAAGAAATAATTTTTCATACCATCTATCATGAAAAAATTTCAATTCATCTTATTTTTATCTTGCTTTATTCTTCTTTCATGTGGAAAAAATTCGGATCAGGAAAAGAATCAGGAAGATAACCTTCCTTTGAAAAAAATGGGAGAAGAATTTGATAAAAGCAAGTCTGCAAAAGATATGATTAGCGAAATGCCGGATCTAAAAGAAAACACCGACCGGCTTAGGAAAATGCAACCAATCAGCACAGCAGATCTAAAAGATTTCTTTCCGGAAAAACTATATGATCTTGAACGAAAAAAATTTTCTGTCGGCGACAGCCGGTCGTTTTTTAATCTGACTCAGGGAGAAGCTTCTTATGGCAATGACGGAGATCAACAAATAAAAATAATAGTCACCGATGGCGCCGGTGAAACAGGATCAGGTATAATAGCACCAGCTATATGGGCTTTAAAGAAGGATGCAAAAAACCATTCAGAAGAGAGGATTAATCGAAGCTTGCAAAAAGATGGTCATTTTATGAAAATCTATCAAAGCCAAAATGATGAGCATATTGATTCTTCCCTGGAAATGGAAGTAGATAATCGGTTTTTAGTAAAAATTGAAGCTCAAAATCTAACAGCTGAAGAATTAGAAAAAGTTTATCAGGAACTGGATTTTTATAAATTAAAATAATTAAATATTAATAAATCCGGTAATAAGCTGATTTTAAATAAGCTCCTTCTTTAAAGGTAACAGGATGGTCTGTATCATGCTGAGTAAAATCTTCTAATTTATAGCGGATGCCTCTCTTTCTGAATTCATCCTGATGAATCTCCACAAAAACATCAGCTGTTATTCTTGAAGAACAAGAAGCCAATAAAAGCAAACCTCCTTTTGTGGTGAGTTTGGCTCCTAAATAAGCTAATTCTGCATATCTTAATTTTGCTACTTCAATTTCTTTCTCACTTTTAGCAAATGAAGGCGGATCAATAACAACTATATCAAATTGTTTATTTTCTTTAATTAATTTGTAAAGAATTTCAAAAGCATCTCCGGCTATGGTGATGTGATTTCCTTTATGAGAATTCAGATTAGCATTTATTTCAGCCAGTTCCAATGCCTGATTACTAATATCTAAACTGACAACTTCTTTAGCGCCTCCTGCCAAAGCGTGAACAGAAAAACCTCCTGCATAAGAAAAAACATCCAGTAAAGTTTTATCTTTTGCTATCGTTCCGATTCGTCTTCTATTTTCTCTGTGATCGAGAAAAAAACCTGTTTTATGTCCGAGCAAAACATCCGCCTGAAAATTGACTTTATATTCTTTAAATTGCACCACTGTATCTTCAAGAAAACCATAAAGAAGCTTTCCTTCTTTATATTCCGGATCATAATGCTGAAGGTTTCGGCTTAATCTTAATATAATGGCTTCCACTCCACTGGTTTTCACCAATGCGTGAATTATATCTTCCAAATATGGAAACCAGATAGCGGAATATAATTTTACAACACCTACTTTATTATAAACATCAAAAACAAAACCAGGAAAACCGTCATTTTCTCCGGAGATTAACCGATAAGCATTGGTTTTTTCATCAATCAGAGAATTTCGGAGATCAAAGGCTTTTTTTATTTTCCATTGAAAAAAACCTGCATTAATTTTAACCGGTCCTCCGTGATGAATAATTTTAATTCGAATAGGCGAATCTGAATCATATAAACCAATAGCAGAAACTTTATTTGTACTTCGATCAAAAATAATACATAAATCTCCTGTCTTAGCTGTTTTATTTATTCTTGAAATTCCTGAGGAAAAAACCCATGGATGTTTTTGTTTAACAGCCTTTTCTGCAGCAGGCTTCAATTTAACAGCAAGATTTTTTGGTTTATACATCAACATAAATTTTAAAAAGAGAATCTTCTAATTCTTCAATACATTAAACCTTGGGATGTCTTTTAAATTCCTTTTCCCTGTCAAATAGAAATCTGTAAGTGGCTAATTCTCTGGTTACTTCTGCTCCCAAAGATTTAGCGATATTGACCATTTTCGGATTAAAATCTCCGATCCACTGCATTTCATAATCTTTATAATGAGAAGTTGGAACAAACTTTTTTATAGCTTCCACTATCATATAATAATCCATTCCTGATTTTTGCCATTTAGGAATCACGCCAAAAACAATTCCTGTAAATTTAGGACAGGGAACTGTTTTCTTTAAAAAAAGAAATTTGAGTTTATGAAAGAGGCTGAATTTTCCGTTTAATCTTTTAAAATAAAAATTTAAATCCGGAAGATTAATCCAGCAGGCAATAGGTTCATTTTGATCATAAACAAGCCAGCAGATATTTTCATCCATAACAGGTTTTAAACTTCTGAAAAGTTTGATAGCCACCCTTTCATCCAAAGATTTTCCGTTTCCGTGCTGAGCCCAGGCTTTGTTGTATATGTATGCAAAATCACGGGCATACTGATCAAGATTTTTCTTTTTAATATTTTCTGCTCTTATACCAGGAATCTTTGAAATTTCTTCATGTCTGTCATAAAATTTCTTTTGAAGATCCAAAGTTACTTCCATCCCAAAACAAAGCTGATTAAAATATATCCGGAATCCAAATTCTTCAAAATACTTCACATAATAAGGAGGATTATAATTCATTCTGTAAAGTGGCTCATGAAAACCTTTTCTCAACAATCCCCACCACTGATCGCGTTCTCCGAAATTAATGGGACCATCCATGGCTTCCATGCCCTGTTGCTCCAACCACTGCTTACAATGATTTAATAAGAAAAAGGCTGCTTCTTTATCTTCTATAACTTCAAAAAATCCTATTCCACCTGTGGGTTGCTCTTGTTTGTATTTTTTGTTGATGAAGGTTGCCACTCTTCCAATGCATATCTGATTAGAATCATATAACAGCCATCTTTTACATTTTCCGTGATTAAAGGCTTTATTGGTATCCGGATCAAAAACAGCCTCGATGTCTTTGTCTAAAGGCTGAATCCAGTTGGGATAATCTTTGTAAATTTTTTTGGGTAAATCCAAAAAGGCTTTCTTTTCAGATGAAGAAATAACTTCTTTTATTTTCATGTATTTTTATTTGAAGACGGCAAAAATTTGGTATGGCTTCAAATTTATCATTTTTAAAAGATAATCTTTAAAAGTTGTAAATGAAAATTGGATAAAAGTGCCAATAAGCAGAATTTTCACAAAAGAAAGAGAAAAAAATAAAGTGTTCAGGATTAATTTAAGGTTATTTAATTGATGAATTAGATTTCAGGGTAGTGGTGTTAGCGTAGTACATCAATTAAACCTCTACCAGAGGTCAACCTTTCGATTTTTTAAACCAGAGGGAAAGTTTAAAAATCATTAATCTGAACACTTTTTAGAAAATCAAACAAAACCTTCATTTAATTTCCATTCTTGAATTTCCTTCCAAACAGTTTCTCTATCTTTATTAGTTTTCTTGGTGGTTTTATCAGTCATCAAATCAAATTCTCCATCTCTGTAGGAAATGTCTTCTTCACTAAGACCGGGATTTTCTTTTCTGTAGGCATTAGCTATTAACTGCCATTTCTTCTCCAATTTTTTAAGATTGAATCGGTTTTCACCCGGAAATTGTTTAGGTATCATTATTCAACGTTTTAGAGAAATCAAATGTATTTGGTTTTTCCAAAAAAGAATGTTTCAATAAAAATAAACCTTTCTCTTAAAAAGTTTTAGTTGGAAACCCTTACATTTCTTTAAGAGAAAATTTCTTCTGATAAACAGAAGGTGAAACTTTAAATCTTTCTTTAAAGATTCGGGAGAAATAACTTCTGCTGTTTAAACCAATACTATAAACAATTTCAGAAATGGTATAATCGAAATTTCGGATAAGCTGTTCTGCTTTTTGCAGTCTTGCTTCCCGGATAAAAAGAGAAACTGTCAGTCCATGCATTTCTTTAAAACCTTCTTGTAAGCGTGGAATGCTTACTCCTGTCTTTTTTGACAATCCGCTTACAGAATAAGGATACTCAGGATTTTGTCTAATCTGAGATGAAATTTTTTCCAGTTCTGCAATTTCCCAGTTTTTTAAAGAAGATTTTACTAATTTTTTCTCCTCTTCCTCCTGAATGAATTGTTTAATTAAAGAGTTGAGCATCATAAAAATATTTCCGGCAATCTCCATTTCTGATAATGTTTCTTTCCCGGTAGAATTAATCTTTTGAAGATAATCCAGGACTTTTAAATTTGAACCTCCTATATAAGACAATTCTTGAGGTTTAATGAATTCAGAAAAATCTTCTTGTTTGCAATTATTAATTAAACTTCTTACAATTCTTGATTCAACACATATTATAGTGAAATGATATTTTTTATTTTCTTTGAGTTTAAAAGAAAGAGTTTCACCTTTTCCATAATGAACTAAAGAATTAAATTTAGCCAACAGGCTTGATTTAATATCATCAACAAAAAACCTAACGGAATTCTCAAGATTAAAAACGAAAACATAATTGTCTGCGATATTTGCATTTAATTTTTCGATTGCATTGCTCCTTGAGAAGGATTCAAATTGTAAGATTCGAACTCCGGGATTAATTTCACGTGGCTGATTAGCTTCATGAACCTGAGGTTCTAAAGGTGTGGATTGATTAATTTTGCTCGGGAATTCTCTGATCAAATCCGATTCTTGAAAGGCATTTGTCTGTTCCATAATAAGTTAGTTTTGGTTAGATTGGTTAAATATTAATCTCGATTTTATTCTTCTAACGAGATTTCAAAACAAATATATTAGAAACAATTCGGTCTTGTGTTATATTATTCCTTTCGATTATTGCACAAAAGTCATTATTTAAGGGTTTTTATGAAAAAAAAGAAGAATATTATTAATTAATTTTAATTTAATTTAAAAATTAAAAATTCTCTGTTCACCGGACTCGTTTTAATTTTATAAGAAACTTTCATCAGTTTAAACAGAATATCTTTTACACCACACTGCTTTTTTGGAAAGACAAAAAAGATATTTCCTCCATTAATAAAAAACTCATCCATCTTTTCAGGATTTTCCTTTCTTGAGAAGGCAGCAGTCACCACGTTTAAGAAGTTTTTTCTGTGAAGTTCATCTAAAAATTCTTTTACAGAATCACAGCAATTATCCAAGTCAAAAAGAAAGATCTGAAAAACAGGTAAACTTTTATATTTTTGATGTTCCAAAAAATCACGAGAATTATGAGAGTTCACAATAAAACAATGAGAAAGGGATTCAATAGTTTCTTTTGTTTTTTTGGAAATTTTATCATCCTTGGAAAGTAAAGAAACATTCATTTCTGTATTTAGCATGACTCATTAGAATTAAGTAGAGGACTATATTTAATCTTTCTGCGTTCTTCCATAATCCGAAGAAAATGTTTAAAATTAATGCCTGTTTTTTTCTTAAACTGACGCGAGAGGTGTGCTACACTTGAATAGTCTGTCTCATAAGCAATTTCAGTTAAAGACATATTTTCATTCACAGCTAATTCTTTAACCCTTTCTATTCGTTGGAAAATAAAAAAACTTTCGATAGTAGTCTGTGTAGATTCAGCAAAAATTTTAGCAAGATAGCCATAAGAATATCCGGTTTTTTCTGCTAAAAACTCTGATATATTTAAAGTGTTATTACTGATTACCGCTTCTCGAATAAGCGTTTTAATCTGAAAAACCATTCGTTCTTCCCGGTTTTCAATAACTTCAATTTTATGCTTATTTAAAACTTTTATCAGTTTCTCTGTTCTGGTTTCAGTTTCATCCAGCTGTATTTCGTAAGCATTAATCCGTTTGTATTTAATTTCCATCACATCTAATAAATCTTGCAAAAAAACTTGCAGACTGATATGAGGTTCATATTTTAAATAAAGAAACATTTTTCGTGGGTATAGTTGTTATCAAAGATAATTAAATAACATTAAAGTTTATTTTAATAAAGATAAAACTATTCCGGACAATAGGAAATAAAAAAATCCTGTGAATCATTAAACTCACAGGATTCAATAACAACTTTTATTTTTTTATTACTTCATCAATTGTTCAATAATATTATTTAAAGTTTCACTTGGGCGCATTTCTTTAGAAACAACTTCCTCATTGGGTCGATAATAACCCTGCATGTCTATAGCATGACCCTGAGCAGCATTTAATTCATCCATAATTTTCTGCTCCCTATTTTGCAATTCCTCTGCAATGGGCGCAAAAATTCTCTGCAATCTTGCATCTTCATTTTGACTGGCCAAAGCTTCTGCCCAATACATAGCTAAATAGAAATGACTTCCTCTATTGTCTAATTCACCTACTTTTCTGGATGGTGATTTTTGATTAGCAAGATATTTTTCATTGGCTTCATCTAAAGTTGTTGAAAGCGTCATCGCAGCAACATTATCATATTTTCTTCCCAAATGTTCTAAAGAAACAGCCAGAGCTAAAAATTCACCTAAAGAATCCCATCTTAAATGTGCTTCCTTTACAAACTGCTGAACATGCTTGGGTGCAGAACCTCCGGCTCCGGTTTCAAATAATCCTCCACCGTTCATCAAAGGAACTATGGACAACATTTTAGCGCTGGTTCCTAATTCTAAAATAGGGAATAAATCTGTCAGGTAATCTCTTAAAACATTTCCGGTAACAGAAATTGTATCTTGTCCATTTCTTACTCTTTCCAAAGTATAATTGGTAGCTTCAATCATTCCCATGATTTTAATTTCCAATCCTTTGGTTTTTTCCTCTTTCAAATAAGTTTGTACTTTTTTGATCAACTCTGCATCATGAGCACGATTTTCGTCCAACCAGAAAATAGCAGGCCATCCGGTTTCTCTGGCACGTCTTACTCCTAATTGCACCCAGTTTCGAATGGGCGCATCCTTGGTTTGACAAGCTCTCCAAATATCTCCTTCTTCAACTTCATGCATCATAAGCACCTCATCTGATTCTGCCAGAATCACCTCAACTTTTCCATCGGCTTTTATTTCAAAGGTTTTATCGTGAGATCCATACTCTTCAGCTTTCTGAGCCATTAATCCGACATTTTGAACCGTACCCATAGTGGCAGGATCAAAAGCTCCATGTTTTTTTGCAAATTCTACAGTAGCATCATATAATCCGGCATAACTACTATCGGGGATTACAGCTAAAGTCTCTTCTGTATTTCCTTCTGCATTCCACATTTTACCGCCATTTCGGATCATAGCCGGCATGGAAGCATCAATAATCACATCACTGGGAACGTGGAGATTGGTAATTCCATGATCAGAATCTACCATGGCTAAATCTGCATTTTCAGCTAAAACTTTATCAAATGCAGCTTTTATTTCTTTATATTTTTCTTCCGGCAGATTTTTTATAGCATTTAAAACTGAACCTAATCCGCTGGTAGCATCTGCTCCTACTGATTTTAAATCTTCTCTAAACTGATTGTAAACTTCCCGGAAATATACTTCTACTGCATGTCCAAAAATTTTAGGATCTGAAACCTTCATCATAGTAGCTTTCATATGAAGCGAAAACAGAACATCCTCTCTTTTTGCCTCTTCAATCTGTTCAGCTAAAAATGATTTTAAAGCTTTCTTGCTCATAAAAGTCGCATCCAAAACTTCACCTTCCAAAAGCTGAAGATTTTCCTTCAATAAAGTAGAATTTCCTTGTTTATCTGTAAATTTAATATTTACAGCACCTGCTTTTTCCATAGTGATTGATTTCTCATTGTGATAGAAATCATCAGCCTGCATAGTAGCTACACGTGTTTTGGAATCCTGAGTCCACTCACGAACTTTATAAGGATGCTTTTTTGCAATATTTTTAACTGCATTGGGAGCACGTCTGTCTGAATTTCCTTCACGCAAAACAGGATTCACAGCACTACCCATCACTTTGGCATATTGGGCATGAACAGCTTTCTCTTCTTCAGTTTCAGGCTCAGTCGGATAATCAGGAATATTAAAACCTTTGGACTGTAATTCTTTAATAGCTGCTAAAAGCTGAGGAAGGGAAGCACTAATATTAGGAAGTTTAATAATGTTGGCATGCGGATCTTTAACCATCTCTCCCAATTCAGCAAGTGCATCAGGAGTTCTTTGCTCATCCGTTAAAACATTCGGAAATTGTGATAAAATACGTGCAGCCAAAGAAATATCTTTGGTCTCTATGTCAATACCCGAAGAGTGAGTAAAAGCCTCAATGATGGGAAGAAGAGAATGAGTAGCCAGAAAAGGCGCCTCATCTGTGATGGTATACGTAATTTTTGGATTTTTTGCCATGGATATAAATTTTTAATTAATTATTTAAAACCTCCCTTTAACAGGAATTTTTCGAGTGGTTGCAAACATAAGGAATTCAAAGATTTTTATGAACTATAGTTCCATTAGAAATTTGTTAAGAAAAATTCACTAAACCGACTCTCAAAAACATTTCTTAAGGAATAAAAATTCTGAATTAAATGTTTTTAAATTTGCAGCCAAATATTTTCAATGAGCCCACAATTTCTTTTTGAACTTCTTATTTTTCTATTGGTTTTAGATTACTTTATTGATTTTATTTTAAACCATCTGAATGCCAAACATTTTGAAGATACACTGCCTGCCGAATTAAAAGATGTCTATAAACCCGAAGAATATTTGGAGTCTCAGTTTTATAAAAAAGAAAGAAACAGATTCAATGTTTTTCATTCCGGCTTTTCTTTGATGGTTATTCTTGGGTTCTTTTTTTTAAATGGATTTTCTTTTGTGAATGAGCTGGCATACACTATAAGCGACAATGATATCTGGGCCGGCCTCGTTTTCTTCGGAATCATTCTTTTAGCCGGTGGAATTCTCAATCTTCCTTTTTCTTATTACAGCACTTTTGTGATTGAAGAAAAATACGGCTTTAATAAAACAAGCCGAAAAACATTTTTTTTAGACATCATCAAATCTGCTTTGATGTCTGTTGTTTTAGGAGGAGGAATTTTAGCATTTATCATCTGGATTTATCAGCAAACAGGGACTAACTTCTGGTTGTATGCCTGGGGATTTATCGTTCTTTTCTCTCTGTTTATCAATATGTTTTACAGCAGGTTGATTGTCCCAATTTTTAACAAACAAACCCCTTTAAAAGAAGGAAGTTTAAGAAATAAAATAGAAGCTTATGCCAATAAAGTTGGTTTTGAGCTCAAAAACATTTTTGTTATTGACGGTTCTAAAAGAAGTACAAAAGCCAATGCTTATTTTTCAGGATTGGGAAGAGAAAAAAGAATTACGCTGTATGACACTTTAATTAATGATCTGGAAGAAGAAGAAATAGTGGCGGTCTTAGCTCATGAAGTGGGACATTATAAAAAGAAACATATTGTTTATAATTTAATCTCCTCCATCATAAGCACCGGATTGATGCTCTGGATATTTTCTCTAATGGTTGACAGTCCGGTTTTAGCGGAAGCTTTAGGAGTTAGTGAGCCAAATTTTCATATTGCCCTAATTTCGTTTGGGATTTTATATACTCCTATTTCCAAAATAACAGGTATTTTCATGAATTGGCTCAGCCGAAAATTTGAATATCAAGCAGATAATTATGCTAAGAAAACTTATCAGGCAGAAAAATTGATCAGCAGTTTAAAAAAGCTTTCAGGAAAAAGTTTGAGTAATCTTACTCCTCATAAAGCTTATGTGTTTTTTCACTATTCTCATCCCACCTTATTACAGCGCATAAGAAACTTAAGAACCGATCATTAAATCCATAAAAGCTCAAATTCCTGTGATTGCATTTGGGTAGTTAGCTATAAATAAATATCTTTAAATTTGAAGAAATAACAAGGAATTTTCCTTTTTCGTTATTATTAAAGACATAAATGAAATAATTTGTAAGTCGTATGATGACTCCTGAAGCTATAGAAAAAGAAAATAAAATGATTGCCCGGCAGTATAAAGAACTGCTCAGGGTGAGTTATAGAAAATTAAGCGAAGAAGATAAGAAGCTCATCCGCAAAGCCTTTGATTATGCTATTGAAGCTCATAAAGATCAGAGAAGAAAATCGGGAGAAGCTTATATTTTCCATCCTATTGCAGTTGCCAAAATTGTTGCTGATGAAATGGGGCTGGATGCTATTTCCATTGCCACTGCTCTTTTACATGATGTAGTAGAAGATACTGAATTAACTTTAGATGATATTGAGGAAGAATTCGGAAGCATCATTGCTAAAATTATTGATGGTCTTACCAAGATCAACAGAATTGACATGGAGCAAAGTCTTTCCATTCAAGCTGAGAATTTCCGAAAAATGCTTCTCACCTTAAATGAAGATGTTCGGGTAATCTTAGTAAAACTGGCAGATCGTTTGCATAACATGCGAACCATGGAATCCATGCCTTCCCATAAACAAGCTGAAAAGGCTTCTGAAACACTTTATATATATGCCCCACTGGCTCATCGTATTGGCTTATATAATATCAAAACAGAGTTAGAGGATTTGGGATTAAAATATACTGAACCCGAGGTTTATCAAGACATCCAAAACAGGATGAGAGAAACCAAAGAAGAACGCGAAAATTATATAAAAGCTTTCTCCAACATCATTTCTAAAGCCTTAGATCAGGAAAATTTAAGTTATCATATTCAAGGAAGAACAAAATCCATTTATTCGATTCGTAAAAAAATTCAAAAACAACAAATTTCCTTTGAAGAAGTTTATGACAAATTTGCGATTCGTATTATTTATGAATCAGATGCTTCCAATGAAAAGTTCCTCGCCTGGAAAATATATTCAATTGTAACCGATCATTTCCGACCTAATCCAACCCGTTTAAGAGACTGGATTTCTGCTCCAAAATCGACCGGATATGAAGCACTTCACATTACGGTGATGGGACCTCAGGGTCGTTGGATAGAAGTTCAGATCAGAAGTGAACGCATGCATGAAATAGCTGAACGCGGATATGCTGCACATTTCCGTTATAAACATCAAGATGAGGATCAGGATCAGAATCTGGAACAGTGGCTCAATAAATTACAAGAAGCTTTAGAAAATCAGGAAGCCGATGCGGTTGATTTTGTAGAGCAATTCAAATTAAATTTATATGCCAAGGAGATTTTTATTTTTACACCCCAGGGAGATCTCATTTCTCTTCCTAAAGGTGCCACTCCCTTAGATTTTGCTTTTAGCATTCACACAGAAGTAGGCTTGCAAACTCGCGGTGCAAGAGTAAATGGGAAAATGGTTCCCTTGAGTCATGTTTTAAAAAGTGGTGATCAGGTAGAAGTCATTACTTCTGAAAATGTAAAACCCACTTCTAAATGGTTGGATTATGCCATAACCGGAAGAGCCAGATCTAAAATAAAAACGGCTTTAAAAACCGAGAAAAAAGAACAAGCCGAACTTGGAAAAGAAATTCTAAGAAGAAAACTCAGAGCCCAAAAAATTCCATTTAACGATAAAACCATAGAAAGTCTGGTCAGGTTTTTCAACTTGCAAACCAGTATGGATCTGTTTTATAGAATTAAAATCGGAACTATAGACAATGACGGATTAAGAAAATTTGCCGCATCCAGAAGCAATGCTTTGATGTCCTTATTCAAATCCAGAACCAGAACAGCAGAACCCTCTGAGATTCATAAACCGGTTATTACCACCACTTATGATCAACTTGTTTTTGGAGATAATGAAGAAAAACTGGATTTCAAACTGGCCAATTGCTGCAACCCAATTCCGGGAGATAAAGTTTTCGGTTTTTTGACCGTAAATGATGGCATAAAAGTTCATAAAATGAATTGTCCAAACGCTATTCAGATGCGCAGCAACTACGCTTACCGAATTATCAAAGCCAAATGGATAGATTCTTCTCAGGAAGAATTTAAAGCAGTCATCAGACTAAGCGGCTTGGACAATATCGGTTTAGTTAGCCAGATCACTGAGTTAATTTCCAGGAACTTACACGTCGACATGGACTCCATTAGCTTTAAGAGCAAAGAAAACATGTTTGAGGGAAAAATTATATTAAGAGTAAAAAACAATACCATACTATCTGATTTAATAAGACGATTGAAAGAAATTGACGGAATTGATAAGGTAAACCGTGAATAAATTGTAAATTTGCCAGCATTATGAAAAAGACTGAGAAGACTCAAAACGACCAGGCAATTGTAAAGAATGTATTCACCAAGTTTTTGGAAGAAAACGCACATAGAAAAACACCTGAGCGCTTTGCGATTTTGCATGAAGTTTATAATCAAGAGAGACATTTTGATATAGAATCACTTTATATAATTATGAAAAATAAAAATTATAGAGTGAGTCGTGCAACTCTTTATAACACGATTGAATTACTTCTGGAATGTGGTTTGGTTCGAAAACATCAATTCGGAAAAAATCAGGCACAATATGAAAAATCTTATTTTGATCGACAGCATGATCATGTGATTTTGACTGATACAGGCGAGGTAATTGAATTTTGTGATCCACGCATTGAATCTATTAAAAAAACCATTGAAGAAGTTTTTGAACTGGATATTGACACCCATTCTCTTTACTTCTATGGTAAAAGAAAAAAACAACCTAATAAAGCTTAACAAAAAAATATGGCGGTAGATTTGCTGCTCGGCCTACAATGGGGCGACGAAGGAAAAGGAAAAATAGTTGATGTTCTTACAAGTAATTATGATATTATTGCTCGTTTTCAGGGCGGACCCAATGCAGGACATACACTTGAGTTTGATGGCATCAAACATGTTTTAAGAACAATACCTTCAGGTATTTTTCATCCAAAATCAATTAATCTTGTTGGAAACGGTGTGGTTATTGACCCGGTAGTTTTTCAAGAGGAACTGGAAGGATTAAAAAAATTTGACATAGATTTTGCTTCTAAAATCTTAATTTCTAAAAAAGCGCATTTAATTTTACCTACGCATCGTCTGTTAGATGCCGCTTCTGAAGCTTCTAAAGGAAAGGCCAAAATAGGTTCTACTTTAAAAGGAATTGGCCCTACTTATATGGATAAAACCGGAAGAAATGGTTTTAGAGTAGGCGATCTGGAATCTGACAACTGGAAAGAAAAATACCGCAAACTGGCTGATAAACATCAAAAATTAATTTCGCATTATAATGTTGAAATTCAATATAATCTTGAAGAAATGGAAGAAGAGTTCTTTGAGAGTATTGAAGTTTTAAAAGGTTTAAAGTTTATTGATTCTGAAGATTATTTATATCAGGCACAAAACCAAGGAAAAACCATTTTAGCAGAAGGAGCTCAAGGCTCATTATTAGATATTGATTTTGGAACTTATCCTTTTGTAACTTCAAGCACAACCACTGCAGCAGGAGCTTGCACAGGTTTAGGAATTGCCCCTAATCAAATCGGAAAAGTATTTGGTATTTTTAAAGCTTATACCACCAGAGTTGGAAACGGACCTTTCCCCACAGAACTTTTTGATGAAACCGGTGCCGCCATTGCTAAAAAAGGAAATGAATTCGGAGCGGTTACAAAAAGACCAAGAAGATGCGGATGGCTGGATCTTGTAGCTTTAAAATACAGTATCATCATTAATGGAGTGACAGAACTCTGTATGATGAAGTCAGATGTTTTAAGTGGTTTTGATAAATTAAAAATTTGTACGGCTTATAATTATAAAGGACAAGAAATCAATCATCTTCCTTACTCTCTTGAAGAAGAAGACATTCAGCCTGTTTATAAAGAATTTGATGGCTGGAAAGAGGATCTCACTCAAATGAGAGAAGCTTCAGAATTCCCTGAAAACTTCGTGAAATACATACAGTTCATAGAAGATTATGTAGGTGTTCCGGTAAAAATTGTTTCCGTTGGTCCGGATCGTACACAGACCATTGATTATTGATTTTCACCTCAAGATTTATGGTCCAATAAATAAAATTATGAAAAACATCATTTTTTTAATGGGCCTTCTTTTATTTTCTATCGGATCTTTTGCTCAGCAGAAGGAGCCGAAAGAAATCAACTATACCAGCGAACGGACCTCAAAAAACGAAGAGAAATATCCGGGCGCATTAATTATGTATAAAGTTGAAAACCAGGTAGAATTCACTCATGAAGGAATAAAAGTCTGGAGTGATCAGGCTATCTTTTATAAAGATGATAATTTTTTCAGAGCTTCCGGAAATGTAAAAATGATTCAGGGTGACACCATCACTTTAACAGGCGGATACGCTGAATATGACGGAAATACACAATTTGCTTTTGCCAGTAATGATGTGCACCTCAGCAGTCCGTCAGCAACTTTAGTGACTGACAGTCTTTTTTTTGACAGACAAAGGCAAGAAGCTTTTTACAGAAGTGGAGGAAAAGTAAGAGATTCTGAAAACACCATCACCAGCAGAGTTGGCAGATATTTTTTAGAAGACAAAAAATTCACTTTTCTAAATAATGTAGTTATCACCAATCCGGAAAACACCATCCATTCGCGACATTTGGATTTTTATGAAGAAAACGGAGAAGCTTTTTTATATGGTCCTTCCACAATTACTTCAGAAGACAGTGAGATTTATTTTGAAAGAGGCTTTTATGATACCCATAAAGACTATGGTTATTTTGTAAAAAATTCTACTGTATATTATTCCAACAGGGAAATGCATGGAGACAGTATCTTTTTCGACAAAACAAAAGGATTTGCCTCAGCCACAAATAATATTGTGGTTATTGATACTGCTCATCAGTCTGTAGCCCGTGGACATTATGCCGAAGTGTATCAGCATAAAGATTCTGTTTTTATTACTAAAAGAGCTTTAGTTTCCAAAAAACAAGGTCAGGACAGCATTCATATTCACAGCGATACGATTATGGTAACAGGAAAACCTGAAAATCGTTTAATCAGAGCTTATTATAATGCCAGATTTTTAAAAGAGGAAATGAGCGGAAAAGCAGATTCTATTTCTTTGGATGAAAATAAAGGCATTACAAAACTACTTGGAAAACCTGTACTATTCTCAGATCTCACTCAAATGACAGGAGATACTATAGAATTATATCATCATGTGGAAACTCAAAAATTAGATTCTTTAAGTGTTCATGACCATGCTTTTCTCATTCAAAAAGACAGTATAGAAGGTTTCAATCAGGTGAAAGGAAAAATGATGTATGGTCTTTTTAAAGATGACAATGAACTGGATCAGGCTCATTTTATAAAAAACACAGAAACCATCTATTATTGGAGAGATGAAAAGGATGGCGAATTAATCGGCATAAACAAAGCTGTTTCTTCAACAATCAGCATAGAATTTGAAGATAATGAAATTTATGCCATAGAATATTTTGAAAGTCCTGAAAACACTACTTTCCGACCGGATGATTTCCCTGCAAATGCCAGAAAATTAAGAGGTTTTAATTGGCGTGGAGAAGAAAGGATTTTGAATAAAGAACAACTATTTGAAGATGATCCTCCTTTAGTTTTACCTGTTATTAAAGGAATTGAAATTCCTGAACAAAAAAGATTTTTTGACCGATCGGGTTCCGCCAGGATAAATGAAAAATCACGTTTAGAAAAGAAAGATTTAGAACATCAGCAATCAGATGAATCTTCTGCTGAAGAAAAAAAAGATTGAACAGGGTCTCTTCCTTCATTTAGAACAATTTAAAAACCATTTTATCGTTAAATAAGCCATAAACCTACTGTTTAGGAATTATTTGCAACTTAAATTTGCAGTAGGAACTTCTTTTTTTGAAAACCCTTTACATGAAACAAAAGTTTCTTACTTACCAGGCTCAGACCGGTCCACATCCTTTGGGTTTGGAAATAGATTATGCTTTGGGAAGTTATATTTATGATATATCCGGAAAGTCATATTTAGATTTTGTTGCGGGCGTATCGGCCTGCACCCTTGGCCACAGTCATCCAAAACTGATTTCTGCTGTCAAAAAACAACTTGACAAATATATGCACGTAATGGTTTATGGTGAATATGCTCAGGGTCCGGCCGTAGAATATGCTAAACTTTTGGCAGAGCAAATTGATATACCTCAGGCTCAGGTTTATCTGGTAAACAGCGGAACAGAAGCTACTGAAGGAGCTTTAAAACTTGCGCGCCGTTATACCGGAAGACAGGAGATTATTGCCGCAAAACAAGCTTATCATGGAAATACTATGGGAGCTTTGAGTTTAATGGGACTGGAAGAACGCAAAAAACCCTTTGAACCTTTAATTCCTCAAGTATCTTTTATTGAATTTAATACTGAAAAAGATCTTGAAAAAATAACTGCTAAAACGGCTTGTGTGATTTTAGAAACCATTCAGGGAGGAGCAGGATTTATAGAACCAACCGATAATTATCTGAAAAAAGTAAAACAAAGATGTGAAGAAGTTGGAGCTTTATTAATTCTTGATGAGATTCAACCCGGATTTGGAAGAACAGGAAAATTATTCGGATTTGAAAATTATTCGGTAGTTCCTGATATATTTTTAATTGGAAAGGGAATGGCCGGAGGATTACCCGTAGGCGGATTTGTCAGCTCAAGAGAAATCATGCAGACTTTGAGAGAAAATCCAAAAATGGGTCATATCACAACTTTTGGCGGAAATCCGGTAATTGCTGCTGCTGCCTTAGCTACTTTAAAAGAGTTATTGGATTCTAATCTGATGGAAGAAACTCTGGAAAAAGAACAATTAATTCGTCAACTTCTTCAGCATGAATTAATTTCAGAAATAAGAGGACGCGGTTTAATGTTGGCACTGATTTTGAAATCAGCTGATATTGCCAATCAATTAATATTAAAAGCTCAGGAAAGAGGCCTGATTTTATTCTGGTTATTATTTGAACAAAAAGCGGCCCGCATTACACCTCCGCTGACCATTTCACGAGATGAAATAAGAAAAGGTTGTGATGAAATTTTAAAAATACTGGATGAATTGGTTTAAATTGTTGATTACTTTGTGGACAAGCTTTCTGGCAAATCCTGACAATCAAAGATTAAAATCCTAAATTTATCCATACCAAAAGCTACAACTCTATGATGGAATTGGATCACAATGAAGGAAGAAACTATCCGCTGACTAAGTTTGAAAATATGCTCAAGACAAATGACATCTACTTTTTTGATGCAGATGAATTTGAATTGATCATTACTTATTATATGGATACAGGAAAAATGGCATTGGCTCGAAAAGCTGCAAAAATTGCTTTTGATCAGCATCCGGACTCAAGTATTCTCAAGCTTTTAAAAGTAGAAATTTTAGTTTATGAAAATAAAATAGATACAGCAGAAGCTATTTTGGATGAGTTATATGAAATTGAACCTTATAATCCCGAAATTTATATTCATAAAGCTAATATTCTTTCCAAAAGAAACCTTCACGAACAAGCTGTTGAAGTCCTTAAAATGGCAGGAGAACTCTTAGGAGATGATGAAGAAATCTCTTCCATGATTGCTATGGAATATATGTTTCTTGAAGATTTTGAACAGGCCAAGTTTCATTTTTTAAAAGTTTTGGATTTAGACCCGCAAGATTCTTCTTCTCTTTACAATATCATTTATTGTTTTGATTATTTAGACCAAACCCGGGAGGCTATTGCTTTTTTAAATGACTTTTTAGATGAACAACCTTATTCAGAAATTGCTTGGCACCAGCTGGGACTTCAATATCTCGATTTGGATGAACCTATGAAAGCTTTAGATTGTTTTGATTTTGCTATCATTTCTGATGATACTTTTATTGGAGCTTATATGGAAAAAGCAAAACTTCTGGAAAGGTTTGAGAAATACGAAGAAGCTATTGAATGCTACCAGACAACCATTGAACTGGAAGATGCAACTGCTTTCGCTTATCTTCATATAGGAATTTGCTACAATAAAATGGGAATCACAGGGTCTGCTTTAGATTATTTCAACAAATCTCTTCAGGAAGATCCGCTACTGGATAAAACCTGGCTGGCCATCACTGAGTTTTATGTTGAAAGAGAACAATATCGACAAGCTCTTTATTATATAGAAAAAGCTATTGCCATAGATGAGGAAAATATAGAATACTGGCAACTTTACGCTAAGATTAATCAACATCTGAACCGACATGAGGAAGCTAAAAAAGCTTTTAAAAGAAGTCAGGAGCTGAGCAGCTTTGATTTTGAAAACAGAATTACTACCTGTGATCTTTTAATAGAAGAAAAGGAATTAGAAGCCGCTTTAGAAGAGATGGAATTGGCTCAGGAAGTATTTTCTCCTACTGCAGAAGTTGAATATAGATTAGCAGGTTTATATTTGAGTTTAAATGAAGAGAAATTAGGTTTACTTCACCTCAAAAAAGCCTTGAGTTTAGATTCTGATTATGCCAGTGTCATGGAAGATTTATTCCCTGAAATATTTAAAAGTCCAAATGTTCAGGCCTTGTTAGAAAAAAACGGTTATTACGAATAATGCTTTTATTGATAATGTGAAAAAATATCAGAAGCAATATTGTAAGCTGATTCAAAACTGGTCATCTTTATCTGATGATCCAGATCTTTAGAAGTGAAATAAGATAAAATCTTTTCTGTTGGCATATTCCCGGTTAAATCATCTTTAGCCATAGGACAACCGCCAAAACCCTGGATTGCTCCGTCAAACCTCTTGCATCCTGAAAGATAGGCAGCATTTACTTTTTCAAACCACGAATCAGGAGTGGTGTGTAAATGGGCGCCAAATTCTATATCCGGATAAGCAGGAACAAGATTTCCAAACAAATATTCAATGGTTTCAGCATTTGAAGTACCAATAGTATCGGATAAAGAAAGAATTTTCACCCCCATAGCCGAAAGTTTTTCTGTCCACTCCCCTACAATTTCCACGTTCCAGGGATCTCCATAAGGATTCCCAAAGCCCATAGACAAATAAACCACCACTTCTTTATTGCTGTTCGAAGCAATATTTAAAATCTCATCAAGAATTTCAACAGATTGAGCAATAGTTTTATGGGTATTTCTCATCTGGAAATTTTCAGAAATAGAAAAAGGATAACCCAGATAATCTATTTCAGCAAATTGAGAAGCATCTTCTGCTCCACGAACATTTGCTACAATAGCTAATAATTTACTTTTAGTGGAAGATAAATCAAGTTTTTCTAAAACTTCGGCTGTATCTTTCATTTGAGGAATGGCTTTTGGAGAAACAAAACTCCCAAAATCTATTGTATCAAAACCACAACGTAATAAAGCCTGAATGTAATCTACCTTTTTTGAGGTAGGAATAAATTCCTTGATGCCTTGCATAGCATCACGCGGACACTCTATAAGTTTAATTTTTCCCATAAGTCAAATATACGAAAAGAATAATTTGGACAGAATTTTTCAAAATCATCAATCACCTGTTTAAAGATTTTCTTTAACTATCGCCTGATTAATTTCTTTAATTAGTTTCGGACCTTCATAAATAAATCCTGTAAAAAGCTGAAGCAAGCTGGCACCGGCTCTCAATTTCTCCAAAGCATCTTCCGGAGAATGAATTCCTCCTACCCCGATAATAGGAAAAGACTGATTGCTTTTTTCCGATAAAAACCGAATCACTTCCGTAGATCTTTTGGTTAAGGGTTTACCGCTTAATCCACCGGCTTCATTCTTATTTTTAGAAGTTAAACCTTCACGAGAAATAGTTGTGTTAGTTGCTATAACTCCTGCAATTGAAGTGGTTTGCACAATATCGATAATATCCAAAAGTTGATCATCCGTTAAATCCGGAGCGATTTTTAATAAAATTGGTTTCGGCTGATCTTTTTGACCATTGAGCTCTTGCAGTGCTTTTAATAAACTGGTCAAAGGTTCTTTATCCTGGAGTTCTCTCAAATTTGGAGTATTGGGCGAACTCACATTTACCACAAAATAATCTACTACATTAAATAATTTTTCAAAGGAAAAAATATAATCTTCCACCGCCTTTTCATTTGGAGTATCTTTATTCTTTCCAATATTTCCACCGATCAGAACCTGCTGATTATTTTTTTTCAATCTTTCCACCGCAGCTTCTACTCCTCCATTATTAAATCCCATTCTGTTGATAATGGCCTCATCTTCTTTTAATCTGAACAATCTTTTTTTAGGATTTCCCTCCTGAGGCCTGGGAGTTAAAGTTCCTATTTCTATAAATCCAAATCCCAAACCTGCTAATTCTGAAAAAAGCCCGGCATCTTTATCAAATCCGGCAGCCAAACCTACAGGATTTCTAAACTTCAGCCCGAAAACTTCTCTTTCCAGCTGAGGGTGTTCAAATTGATATTTTTTTCTTAAAAAAGAAGAAATTCCGGGGATTTTAAAAGTAGTTCTGAGAAAAGAGAAAGTGAAATGATGAATTTTCTCAGGATCAAATCGAAAAAGAATGGGACGCAAGAAAGATTTATACATAAATCAAAAATTTTGTCAAAAATAATCCAATTCATCTAATCAGCAGTAATTTAATCAAAGTCTTTGCTGTGGTTTATCATTTCCTTATTTTTGAAAGCAATTCATTTAAACCTCAGATTTTAATTAACGTACAATATGATAGACAAACAAAAGCTTATCGATAGATTCATAAGTTATGCGAAAATCTATACCGAAAGCGATCCGACGAGCACAACTACTCCCAGCTCAGAAAGACAATGGGATTTGGCTCATTATTTAGTAGAAGAATTAAAAAGCATTGGCATGAGCGAAGTCAGCATAGATGAACATGCTTATGTGATGGCCACTCTTCCTTCCAACGTGGAAGGAGATATTCCTGTTATTGGCTTTATTGCTCATTTAGATACCTCCCCGGATTTTACAGGAAAAAATGTAAATCCACAGATAATCGAAAATTATAATGGAAAAGATATTGTTTTAAATAAGGAAGAAAACATCATTCTCTCTCCTGATGAGTTTAAAGAATTAGCCAACTACAAAGGTCAGACTCTTATCACCACTGATGGCACTACTCTTCTTGGTGCAGATGACAAAGCAGGCATAGCAGAAATAGTGACTGCTATGGAATATTTGATTAATCATCCTGAGATTCCACATGGAAAAATCAGAGTTTGCTTTAATCCGGATGAGGAAATAGGGTTAGGAGCTCATAAGTTTGATGTGGAAAAATTTGGTGCAAAATGGGCTTATACTTTAGATGGAAGTACGATTGGAGAATTAGAATATGAAAATTTTAATGCTGCAGGAGCCACAGTGAGATTCACCGGAAAAATGGTTCATCCGGGATATGCCAAAGGAATTTTATTTAACAGCATGTATGTTGCTCAAGATTTTATCAGCTCTCTTCCCAAACTTGAAACTCCCGAACACACAGAAGGCAGAGAAGGTTTTTTCCACCTCCATCAGATAAAAGGAAATGTGGAAGAAACAGTTTTGGAATACATCATCCGCGACCACGACAAGAAAAAATTTGAAGCAAGGAAGGAAGCTCTAATAAGACTTACAGCTGATTTTAATGCTCAATATGGAAAAGAGGTGGTTTCTGTTGAAATAAAAGATCAGTATTATAATATGAGGGAGAAAATTCAACCGGTGATGCACATTATAAAAATCGCAGAAGAGGCTTATAGAAAAGTAGGTGTAGAACCTATTATTAAACCTATTAGAGGAGGAACAGACGGCGCTCAGCTTTCTTTTAAAGGCTTACCATGCCCCAACATCTTTGCCGGGGGTCATAACTTTCATGGACGTTACGAGTATGTACCGGTAGAAAGCATGCAAAAAGCCGCTGAAGTGGTGATAAAAATCGCTGAATTGACAGCTAAGATTTATAAAAGCTAATTTTAATTAAGCTCCTTAAAATCAAAGCAATAAAAAAACTGTCTTTTTCGAGACAGTTTTTTTATATTTAAATATTTCTAATTCTTACTCTTGCGGCTTATTTCTTTTTTCAGTCATTTCAAGAGAAATCGCTGAGCGATCAAATGTAATTTTCCCTGCACCGGTTTCCAAAACCACCGTATCATTTTTCTCACTAAAGTCTAACACCCTTCCGTGCATTCCACTTTTGGTAACTACATTATCTCCTTTTTTAAGATTCTCAGTAAATTCTTTCTCTTTTTTTCTCTGTTTGACCTGAGGTCTTATCATAAAGAAATAAAAGACCGCGAAGATCAGAATCAGTGGCAATAAACTACCTAAACCTTCCATATAAATTATTTAATTTTTAATCTTCTATTGTTGCAGAAAAAGACAACACTTCATTTCCTTTTTCAGTATTGGTTGTTAAACGAACATTTTTGTGTTGTTTTCCGGATCTTCCTCTGGCATCAAATTTCACTTTTAAAGAACCTTTCTCTCCCGGAGCGATAGGATCTTTTGACCATTCAGGAACTGTACATCCACAGCTTGGGTTCGCTTTTAAAACTTTAAGAGGAGCATCTCCTGTATTGGTAAAAGTAAACTCATGCTCAAGCATTTCACCATTTTTCACCGTTCCAAAATCATAAGGATTCTCATCAAAAGTAAGGACGGGGAATTTATCAGCAGTATTTTGAGCATCTTGTTCACTTGAAACCTGAGCAGTTTCCACAGGATTATCTGCCATTTTTTGTGAGGCTTTGCCTTCGTCTTTGCAGGAAGCAAAAGCTATCATTGCCACTGCAGCCAACATTAACATTGTTTTTTTCATGTCTGATGGATTTTAAAAATTATTTGTTTGAGCGACAAATTTAATAAAAATTAACTACTTATTTCAAGCCTCTACCGCTTTTATTCAATTTTCCCTGAGCCTGATATTCTTTAGAAATTTTATCCAATACTCCATTGATAAACACACTGCTTTTGGGGGTACTGTATTCTTTGGAAATTTCTAAGTATTCATTTATACTTACTTTCACAGGAATAGTTGGGAAAAAACGAAACTCGCACATAGCCATTTTTAACAGAATAGCATCTATTTCCGCTAATCTTTCCTGATCCCAATTAAGAGTTTTCCCCTCAATATCACTTTCCAGATCAGCTTGATACATCAAAGTGCGCTGAAAAAGATTAAAAGCAAAATCTCTGTCATCCTCATTTTTAAAAAGTCTGGGCAGAGAAATCCTTCCTTTAGGTTTTACTCTTTCCAAAACACGAACTACAGTTGTATTGACTATAGGCAAATCATCCATCCAGGTTATTCTGTAATCTTCAAAATATTCATGAAGCTTCTGATTGGGTGCAATAATTTCTCTGAAAAAATTAATTACAAATTCTTTATCTTCTTCGAAAGAAGTTTTTCGGGTTGCTATATAAGATTCATATAAATCAGATTTTCGCAAATCATTCCATATCATCTGAACATATCCGGGCTCTCTAAACCAATTATTAAGTTTTCTTTGTTCTAAGCGCTCATTAAATTCTTCAGATTCTTCAATTTTAGCAATTACAGCATTCTCAACAAATTTCAAATTTGGATATTTATCTTCTTCAGTTGGTAAAAACTTAGCTTTTGAACGTTCAATAAAATCCAAAGCCTGATTCTTTACTTCTACCAAGAGTGATAAATCTAACAGAAACATATCATACATCTCCGCCATACTTCGGTCGAGAAATTTTTTTTCTGCAGCCATATTATCAGCTCCTGTTCGAGATAAAGCATATAAAGATTGCATCACCTTCACCCTGATGTGTCTTCGTGTCAGCATAATTTAAAAAAGAAATATTTTTGTCTCATAGAAAATTGGTTTGCAAAAGTAAGATTTTTAAATGAAACACCGGTCTTCAAACAGTCCCCGATTATAAAGATCTCCTTAGTTTAACTTATTGTTACAGTTTTGACAATTCCCTTTCTGAGGATGATTTTTTAGTTTAAACTTTTATCTTTGCAATAATTAAACCTATTGATTTTGGTTTTCAATCCGGCATAGGCACACATCATTTGCTCAACCGTTCTCAATAGATTCACAGCATAGAGAATTCCTTCATGAAGGCATTAAAATATTTAAACAAATATTTCATCAAGTACAAATGGCAACTCTTAGGTGGTTTAGTCATCACCGTTTTAGCCAGGATTTTTGCTGTTTATGTACCTCGGTTCGTAGGAAATGGAACGGATTTAATCACCCGTTATTTAAATGGAGAAATTTCAGATCGGGCTTCTTATAAGGAAGAGCTCATTTATACCATTGTATTAATATTTGCGGTTGCTCTGATTTCAGGATTTTTTACTTTTCTGATGCGACAAACTTTTATTGTAGTATCAAGAAATATAGAATACGATCTCAAAAATGAAATTTATAACCAATATCAATTATTATCACTGAATTTCTATAAAAAAAACAGAACAGGTGACTTGATGAACAGAATCAGTGAAGATGTATCAAAAGTCAGACTCTATTTGGGTCCTGCTTTAATGAATGCTGTTTCCACTATCACCATGTTTATTGTGGTCATTATATATATGCTTGATAAAGCTCCTGTTCTTACTCTTTATACGGTCGCACCTTTTCCTATTCTATCATATCTGATTTACAGAATCAGTCAGGCAATTCATCAAAGAAGCACCATTGTTCAGCAATATCTTTCTCATTTAAGTTCTTTTACCCAGGAAAGCTTTAGCGGAATTTCAGTTATAAAATCTTATGGCATTCAGCATCAAACCAATGAAGATTTTTCAAATTTAGCCAACACAAGCAAAGACAAACAAATTGATCTGGCCAAAATGCAGGCTGTTCTGATTCCTCTAATTGCTTTATTGATAGGAGGAAGTAATGTCCTGGTGATATTTATAGGAGGAAAACAGTTGATCAATGGTCAGATAGAAAGTGTTGGAACAATTGTTGAATTTTTATTGTATGTCAATATGTTGACCTGGCCGGTCACCAGTGTTGGCTGGATTACAACCTTAATTCAACAGGCTGAAGCTTCTCAAAAAAGAATAAATGAATTTCTTGAAGTTCAGCCGGAAATTTATAATAAATCAGAAACACGTCATCAAATAAGCGGAAAAATTGAATTTAAAAATGTTAGCTTTACTTATGATGACACCAATATCACAGCTTTAAGAGATATTTCCTTTACGCTCCATCCCGGCCAAACATTAGCTGTTTTAGGAAAAACCGGCAGTGGAAAATCAACTTTACTGGAGCTAATTGGCAGATTGTATGATATTGAAGAAGGTCAACTCTTAATTGATGATATTCCTATTGATCAGATTCATCTTGAAGATTTGCGAAATGCGATAGGTTATGTGCCTCAGGATGCTTTTCTCTTTAGTGATTCAATTATAGAAAACATCAAATTTGGACGGGCAGAAGCTACAAAAACAGAGGTTATACAAGCTGCAAAAAACGCTGCTATTCATTCGAATATCATTAATTTTAAAAATGGGTATGAAACTGTTTTAGGCGAAAGAGGACTCACTCTTTCAGGAGGTCAAAAGCAAAGAGTTTCTATTGCACGAGCCTTGGTTTTAGATCCTGAAATTTTACTTTTTGATGACAGTTTATCGGCTGTGGACACAGAAACAGAAGAAGAGATATTGCAAAATTTGAAAAAGATTTCAGCAAATAAAACCACGATTATGGTCAGTCATCGGATTTCAACCATAAAGAATGCAGATAAAATTATTGTTTTGGAAAATGGTAAGATCATAGAAAAAGGTAATCATGACAGTCTGGTTAATAACGGTGGGTATTATCAAGAACTTTATGAAAAACAACTCAGTGAAAAAGATAATTAATCTTTATTTGCTTTAATAGGTTTTTTTTAGCATTTTTGACCCCAAAACGGTACAAAACCTTATATGATTATGAATGAAAATGAGAACAGACACGGTGTACATTCCCAGGTGTTAAGAGCAGGAAGACGAACTTATTTTTTTGATGTGCGTTCTACCAAAGCAGATGATTATTATTTAACCATTACGGAAAGTAAAAAGTTTACCAACGAAGACGGATCTTTTTATTTTAAAAAACATAAGATCTTCTTATATAAGGAGGATTTCGAAGATTTTAAAAGTCTTTTGGAAGAAATGACTTCCTTTATTATACAAGAAAGAGGAGAAGTAGTTATCAGCGATAAGCATGATGACAATTTCAGCTCTTCACAGGAGTCAGAAATTTCACAAAAAAGCTTTACTGATGTAAGTTTTGACGATATATAATTAGAAAATACTATGTAATTAAAAAGCCGGTTCAATATTTATTTTGAATCGGCTTTTTTTTAATTTTCTTAAAAGACACGCTCTCTTAAAGCGCAAAAATAAAACTCAGCACATAATTTGACATTTTGTTTTTCACTGAAGCTGTATTGGAAAAACCGGTGTGTAATAATTCCTGATCAAAATCTCTCTGATGCCAATCATAAGCAAAATCCATCTGAAAGGCACCAAAGTTATAACCCAAACCTGCTGAGTATCCTCTTAAATTCCCTATAGTATTATTTTTATACGGACTTTCCTCATAACGGAAACCTGCTCTTAAACTTAAATCTTTCCATCTGTATTCTCCTCCCAACCGATAAGTAGAAACAGCCTTTAATAGATCATTAATTTGCTGATTGGCCTGACCAAAACCGGAGGATGTAAATTTTGTATTGGAAAAATCTTTATAAGAATAATCAAAACTCAATAAACCTGAAGTTCCAAAAACAGCGGCCAGACCTCCATTAAATTTTCCGGGGGTTCGTAAACTATAAGTAGGATAGACATTCGTAACCCGAGGATTAACAATAATATCACCAAACTCAGAATGATAAGTTCTCAAAAATTGTTGAGTTTCTTCTTCTATTCTCATCCAGGTAGGAGATTCATAAGAGAGTCCAACTCTGAATACATCTCCTAATCGGGCAATTCCACCAATTTGCATGGAAAATCCTTCTCCTCTTGTATCGAGATAATTTCTAAAATCAATTTCTCTGATTAAACTATTTCCTCCTATAGATTCTCTGGTTCCTGTACTTTGACGGAAATCCAGAAAGTGGCTATTGAGATTAATTCCTAAATAGATATCATCTTTGATAGAAATTCCTCCATTAAAACTCACTTTCCCATTGGTTCCCCTCTCATAATTTTCATAACGATGTCCAAAGGAATTACCACTGATATTGGAAGTATATGTTGTATTGGCCATATCATCCGGATCAACTGCATCAAAAATAAAGGCTTCGTAACCTAAATAAGCCGTTTGTAATCTGGTATTATTAAATCCTTCATTCGCATAACCAAGATAATTATATAAAGAATTTAAAGATTCTCCGCTTTGCAAAGTGAAAAGATCCAAAGGCACTCCCTGAGCTAAATCTAAAAACCAATGACTCAAGCTCTCATCACTTGTTCCTGCAGCTCTCCATTTATTTTTAAAAGAGTTTGTCCTTTCGTAAGTGATTCCGAAAGTCATTCTGGAAACAGCCTCAGCTTCATTTGAATTATTAAAAACAAAAACAACTCCTGCCTGATTTAAATCAAAATTATTATTTCGATAGGAATTATTTTCTCCCAAATATTCAGAATTATTTTTATAAGCTCCCAGATTAAAGGTCAATCCCGCCTGATTGGTCAAAAAAACAGCAGAAGAAGCCGGATTTAATTTGATAGCTGATAAATCTCCTCCCAGCGCTCCAAAAGCTCCACCCATAGAGATAAAACGTGCTGTCCCATCTAAATTTTCCGAAGAATATCTTACTGCATCTGTAATATTTTGAGCTTTTAGAAAGGATACCTGGATAAATACGACAAGTAATAAAGCTAATTTTTTCATGAGATTTTATTTAAGTTAATAAAAAAACAGCTTTTCAAAGAACTATGATCTTTTACAAAAGCTGTTTAATTTTTCTATTCTTATCTTCTTCCTGAACGAGTTCCTGAACTTCCTCCTCTTGTAGACCCTGAAGAAGAACGAATGTTAGGAGTACGCGTTGGAGCAGAATAATTCCTCGATGAGGAAGGTGTGTTATAACTTCTGCTCGAACGGTTTTGAGAAGGAGTCGTATTCCTTTGGGAAGGAGCCGAATTCCTTTGAGAACTATTATAAAAACGGTTAGGAGTAGTTCGATTCTGACTTTGATTTCTTGAAGAACCTCTGTTTACAGGCGGCTGAACGCCACGGTTCGGAGTTTGCACTCCTCTGTTTGGAGTTTGTACTCCCCGGTTAGCCGGTGCATTCACATCTCTTCTACCGCCGGCATTAATATTCTTTGGGTTTCTAATTTGAGAAGGTCTTTCAGTTCTGGTTGCCGGTGTACGATCAGATTCTCTGTTTATATTTGCATTGACGTCTCTACGATTTTGAACCGTGCTTCTGCCTGCTTCTGTTCTTTGAGAATTGACAGTTTCTCTGCTTTGAGTATTTACTCCTCTTCTGCTGTTATCATTAACAGTTCCTCTATTTTCAGTATTCACTGCACGACGGCTGTTTCCACTTGACTGACTTCTCAATTGAGAGTTAATTTCTCTTCGATTCAACGTGTTAGCATTGGTCAAGCCAAGATTACTACGGGATCTGGCTGTCGAATAGTTATCAATTATCCCATATCCTCTTCTTCCGGGGTGATAAGATCTGTAATTTCTTGACGCATAATAAGAAGAGCCCCAATATCCACCATATGGGTAATATCCACCATAGGGATAGTATCCGTAAAACCCGGCTCCTCCAAATCCAAACCCGTAAGAAAACCCGAAATACCAGCTACTATAATAAGGCCCCCATCCCCAGGACCAGGGATAATAATGATATCTTGGTCCCCAATACCAGGAAGAATAAAATCCGTAAGGATAATAATAAGGGGAATAAAAAGGAGATCCGTAATAATAAGGACTGCTATAATAATTGATATTTATATTAGTTGGATTACTTCCCCAGGAAGAATATCCTGTATTATATCCGTTTTCAGTATAAAGATATTCCTCATTATTCATCGGTCGAGAAGTTTCAGAATAATACTGATCCGGATCTGTAAAAACCTCATCCTCTTCAGGGTTCATCATCTGACGAACCTGTGCAAGCTGCTCCCCTTGCTGAGAGAAATAATTTTTATATTTATTATTGGATGTACTTTCTTTCGTTTGTCTTTGCGTATAAATCCCGTCTCTTGCAGTATCGGCACTGCCACATGCGGTTAAAAGAGCCATTCCCATAAGCGCAAACATCGAAGAAGATTTTTTCAAAATGATATTTAAGACCTTCATAACCTTCGTGTTTTTATTGTTTGATGTATAAATTTATCTAATTTTGTCGAACTTAAAAAATTCATTAACTAAAGAACAACATTTGTGCCAAAGATATGGCTAAGAAACTTACAACTCGGGAAAAAGATTACTCAAAATGGTATAACGAACTGGTTATCGCTGCCGATCTTGCTGAAAATTCAGCAGTAAGAGGCTGCATGACCATAAAACCCCATGGGTATGCCATTTGGGAAAAGATGCAGGCAAAGCTGGATCAGATGTTCAAAGATACTGGACATAGAAATGCTTACTTTCCACTTTTTGTGCCAAAGAGCATGTTTGAAGCGGAAGAAAAGAACGCAGAAGGATTCGCCAAAGAATGCGCGGTGGTCACTCATTACAGATTAAAGAATGATCCCGACAATCAGGGAAAATTAATAGTTGATCCGGAAGCCAAACTGGAAGAAGAATTAGTGGTCAGACCTACTTCTGAAGCCATTATCTGGAATACTTATAAAGGCTGGATTCAGTCTTACAGAGATTTACCCATCAAAATAAATCAGTGGGCCAATGTGGTACGCTGGGAAATGCGAACACGCTTGTTTTTAAGAACTTCTGAATTTTTGTGGCAGGAAGGCCACACTGCTCATGCTACCAAAGAAGAAGCTATAGAAGAAGCTGAATTGATGTTAAAGGTTTATGCTGATTTTGTTGAAAACTTTATGGGTATTCCTGTTGTTCAGGGATTAAAAACTGAAAGTGAACGTTTTGCAGGAGCAGAAGAAACCTATTGTATAGAAGCCTTGATGCAGGATGGAAGAGCTTTACAGGCAGGCACCTCTCATTTTTTAGGTCAGAATTTCGCCAAAGCTTTCGATGTAAAATATGCAACTTCTGAAGGAAATCTGGAGTATGTCTGGGCCACCAGCTGGGGCGTTTCCACACGATTAATCGGTGCTTTAATTATGACCCATAGTGATGACCATGGACTGGTGCTTCCACCTAAATTAGCTCCCACACAGGTCGCCATTGTTCCCATTTATCGAACAGATGAAGATTTTGAAAGAATATCTGAAGTCGCTCATCAATTACAGGAAAATTTTAAAGAGGCGGGAATTTCTGTTTATTATGACAATCGCACCCAACATAAACCCGGATGGAAATTTGCAGAACATGAAATGCAGGGTGTTCCGGTAAGAATAGCTATTGGCCCCAGGGATTTGGAAAAAGGGACCGTAGAAATTGCCAGAAGAGATACACTTGAAAAATCTTTTGTCAAACAAGAGGAAGTATTAGAAACTGTAAAAGAGCTCATGGAAGATATACAGGAAAATCTTTTTACAAGAGCAAGAAAATTCAGAGACGATCATATTACCAAGGTAAATAGTTTTGATGAATTCAAAGGAGTTTTAAAAACAAAGGGCGGATTTATTTCTGCACATTGGGACGGCACGGCTGAAACTGAAGAAGAAATTCAGAGATTAACTAAAGCCACCATCCGATGCATACCCTTAGACGCTGATAAAGAGGAAGGTAGGTGCATATTAACAGGAAAACCATCCAATAAAAGAGTGTTATTTGCGAGAGCATATTAATTTTTTTTAAAAAAAAGTTGAAAAAAGTTTTGTGCAATAGAAAGTTTATTATATATTTGCATCGCAATTGAAACAATGGTCCGTTCGTCTAGTGGTTAGGACGCCAGGTTTTCATCCTGGTAGCAGGGGTTCGATTCCCCTACGGACTACAAGAGAAACTAAAAACAGATATGGCAAATCATAAATCAGCATTAAAACGCATTCGTAGTTCTGAGGCCAGACGCCAAAGAAACCGCTATCAGCACAAAACCGCGCGTACTGCAATTAAGAGGTTGAGAGCTGCTGATAAAGCTGAAGCGGAGAAATTATATCCGGAAGTTATTTCCAAAATTGACAAGTTAACAAAGAAGAATATTATTCATAAGAATAAAGCTTCAAGATTAAAATCAAGTTTGACTAAACACGTCAATTCCCTATAAAAATATTTTTTTTAAGTTACAAAGACCTTTTTGCAATCGCATTAAGGTCTTTTTTTTTGACTTGATTTCTAAACAAAATTTTCCGTTTAAAATTTTATATTTGTAAATCTCCGGCTGAAAATGATAAACAATATCATCCGGTCTGAGGCATTCGCAAGGAAATATAAAAAGGAAAAAGAATTAATTTTTAGAATAACCCTATTTCATGAGAAGATTATTTTGCGTTTTTTTGATTTTAGCAAGTATGATTTCTTGCGTAAAAAATTCTGAAAGCTCTTCAGATTTAATTTCTTTAGTTCCTCCGAAAACTGCAGTTATTCTAAAAACTAAAAATCTACCGGAATTTGCTGATAATTTCACCAAAAATCCGCTTATAGTATCCAATTCAGAACTTCCTATCATTGATTTTTTTCGGGATCGGTATTCCGTTCTTTCATCTTTACAACTTTCGGATGAAAGTTTAATAACCTTTTCAAAAATAGGAAGAGATGAAATCGCAACAACTATTATCACCCCCACTACTCCGGTCTTGTTAGACTCCATAGGTTACGAAGAAATTCAAGGATTTAAATATAACGGAAAGGAGATTAAGGAGTATTTAATTAATAAAAAAACCATTTATGGGGTAAAACTAAATGGAAATTTCGCCTTTGGAGACTCCAAACTTATCATTGAAAATATTGTAAGACTTTCTCAGGAACAATTCCAAGTTGAAGAAGAATTGGCAAAAATATTTAAATCATCTTCGGGAAAGAAAAACTCTGTTTTCCTCAATCTACCCGAATTTGAAAATATAGCTGCTATCCTTACTCCCAATCGTTCTTTTAATTTTCTTCAGGATTTTGGAAATTGGATAGGGCTTGATCTGGAAATCAGAAACAACCGATTCAAATTTAATGGAGTCAGTATTCCACAAAACAACAAAATTCTGGGCATCTTAAATAACACCCAGCCCCAGAAGAATGAAATAGCTAAGATCTGTCCTCTTGGCGCTTCAGGATTTTATAGTGTTACTTTTGATCATTATCAACAGCTCAGCGATAATCTTTCTTTTTATCACAAAAAAGATTCTCCGAATATAGACAAGGAACTGATGGAAGCCACATCAGAATTTGGAATGATTTATATGGGAGATTCCGAAGTTTTTGTTTTAAAAACCGAAGACCGAGAAAATATAAAAGAGATATTAGAAACTGATGCTGAACTTTTAAAAACATATAGAGACCACGAAATTTATGAATATCAGAATCCTGATTATTTCTTCAGAGCTTTAACACCTTTAGTTCAAAATCAGAAATTAAGCTTTTTCACCTCTTTGGATAACTTTTTTGTTTTTTCAGAAAATCAAAACACACTGGAGAACATAATTTCAAATTATCAGAATAAAAGCCTTATTTCTGAAAGTGAAGCTTTTAAAAAGACTATTAAACAATTAGATGAAAAATCATCGCTATTATTGGTGGGATTAACTAAAAATTTCTCAAAAAAAATTCCGAAAGCTGTTTCATCCGAATTTTCAAAATCCTATGAAAGCATTGATTTTTCGGGATTTAATATTGCTGCTATACAATTTATCAGGCATGATCATTTTACTTTTGTAAATGCTGATATGCAGGCGATACATAGTGATCCCGGAATTGCCGGAGGCATACAAATCCAGAATCTTAAACCCGGTGAAGACATAATTGCCGGACCTTGGTTTTTTCAAAACTGGAGAACCGGAAATTATGAAGTTGTAGTACAAGGAAAATCAAATCAACTTTACGTATTTGATGAAAACGGAAAATTTCGCTGGAAAAAACAAATTGATGGTCCTGTTTTAGGTGATATTCAACCCATTGATATTTATCAAAACAAAAGAATTCAGATGGCTTTTGTTACACCCCAAACCTTTTATATAATTGACAGGGAAGGAAAGGTTGTAAAACCTTTTAATAAAACTTTTAAAAACACAATCACTCAGCCTCTGTCTGTTTTCGATTATAACAGAAACGGCACTTTTAGGTTTCTGATTGTTCAAGATAAAAAATTGTCTATGTACGACAAGCAGTTAAATCCTGTAAAAGGTTTTGAATTTACACAGGCAGGTTCCAAAATTTTACAAAATCCTGTTCATTATAGGCTGGGAAATAAAGATTATATTTTAATTCCGGAAGAATCAGGAAAGCTAAACGTTCTAAATCCCCGTGGTCAAACCCGACTAAAAGTAGACAGAAATATCGACTTTTCTGCAAATCCCTGGTTTTTATACAATGATCTCTTTACCTCAACCACAAAAGACGGTCAGTTGATTCAGGTTGATCAACAGGGAAAAATCAACATTCAAAATCTAAAACTGGACGAGCATCATCATATTTATGCTACTTCTAAAACCTTGACAACATTTTCTGAAAATATTTTGAATATTAAGGGAAAGAGCAACAAATTAGATTATGGTCTTTATTTAAGACCCAAAATATTCTATCTGAAGGATAAGCTCTTTATTAGCATCACAGATTCACAAGCTCACAAAACTTATCTTTTTGACAGCACTTCCAACTTATTAAAAGGCTTTCCCGTTTATGGGAATTCTGAAATTGATCTACAGGTTTTTCCTGACGGAAACATTCGTTTAGCTGTTAAGGGAGAGGAAAATAGCATCTTATTATATGAGGTTCAATAAAAAAATTCAGCCACTAATCTTTAATAGACTAATGGCTGAATTCTTATTTTCTTCTTTAAAAGATTATTTATCCTGAAACATCTCATTAATTCTCAATCTCAATTTTCGATAATAATCTTCATAGAGCCACTCTCTGTAGTTTTTAGTATTATTGATTATACAGTATGAATAACGTCTGATTCGATCGCGAATATCTTCCTGAAGCTCTCTGGCCAGAATTCGTGCATCAAAAACATCTTCACTGTTTTCTTTACACATTTGTGCGTGTTGCTCAATAGAAGCTTCTAAAACTTCAATTGATTTCCTGCCGTTATTCATGGCTTTTTCATATTCGCCTTTTATATCAAAAGTCACATTTTCAGAATTTTTGAAAAGCTCTCGAATTTCATCCGGCATTTCATAAACAAACTGACGCTCAATATCTTCATCATCTAAAATATTTTCAAGGAAATATTCCGGATTCTCAAAAATCAGCTGCCAATCAACCGGTTCATCCCAAAGACCAAAACGAGCAGCGTTATTTCCTAAATCAATAACATTAAACTCTTCTTTATCAGGTAATCTTCTTGAGCCTCTACCAATCATCTGATAGTACAGCGTCAAAGATTTTGTAGCTCTGTTAAGAATAATATTTCTCACATCCGGCTCATCAAAACCTGTAGTCAGAATACTAACAGAAGTCAATATCGCATCCGGTTTTTCTCTAAACCATTTTAAGATATCTTCCCGCTCTTGTTTACTGTGGGTATTATCAAGATGTTTAATATCATAACCTGCCTGTTTAAATGTTTCATAAACATACCAGGAGGTATTAATTCCATTATTAAAAATCAAAGTTTTTGTTCCCTTACATCTTTCTTCATAAGCGCCAAGAAGTTTATTCTGCATCTCCATATCTGTATAGAGATCTTCAGAAGACTTAACGGTATAGTCTCCGTTGATACCTACTTGAAGAGAACCCAATTTCACATTATAGCTATAAGTATTGGCTCTTGCCAAATATCCGTGATCAATCAGCCAGGAAATCGAGTTTCCAACTATCAAATCCTGATAATTATCTTTCATCGGAAGCTTAATATTGGAACTCAAAGGAGTAGCTGTAACTCCAAGAATAAAAGAATCTTTAAAGAAACCCAGTAACTTTGTAAAAGAGTTATAGTGAGCTTCATCAATAATAGTCAATCCTACATTAGAAACTTCCAGCACCTCGTCGTTCAGACGGTTATTTAAAGTTTCAACCATCGCCACGAAGCACTGATAATCATTATCTTTGGGTAAGGATTTAACTTTACTGTTGATAATTTTATTACGAACTCCAAAGCTATTCAGCATTCTTGAAGTCTGCTTACACAACTCAATTCTGTGCGTTAAAATAACTACTTTTTTGTCCGTAGTCTGAAGATAACGTCTTACAATTTCAGAAAAAACCACTGTTTTTCCTCCCCCGGTGGGCAACTGATAAAGTAAATTGAAATTGTCCGGAGCTTCATTCAGATATTTAAATATTTTCTGTAAATCCTTTTCCTGGTAATCGTATAATTGTTTTTCCGCAATTAATTCCGCCATAAACCTTCCTCTTATTCTTTCATTAATGACATAAACTCCGCAAAAATACACAGAAAAGCCGCTCAAACCAAAATATCCGGGTTAATTAAAAAGAAAATTAGTTTAATAATTTAGAAAATTGTTAAGGTTGCAACTCTGACAAAATCTTAATTTTTGGATTTTTTAACCGCTTTATCTTTTATATAAATTAAATTTGCTGATTGAAAACAATAAAAAACAACTTGCTTTGACAAATAAAAACGCACTTAAACTCATAGATAAAATTTTAGATGATTTAGACAGAAACGGTATTATCACCAACACTTTGGTGGCCGATTTAAAAGAATTACGTCCTTTTGCCGTTTCAGAAAAACGTCCGGTTTTAGCCAAAGCTATTCGTCTGATTTATGAACACGTAGAGGAATTTGAAACTTTTGCAATTCCTATTCCTGAGGATGATGATATCATCGATGAAGAAACCGGAGAATCGCTCACAGCTGATGAAGGTGAACCGGCAGGACCTACAGAAAGTTTAATCTATCTGATGTCTTTAATTAAAAATGAAGAACACCGAAGAAATAAAGCTGAAATCCGGGAATTTAATGAAGCTCTTGAAGAGTATGCTGAAAAGTTCGGAGGTTTTTAATTTCTTATAATTTAAAAAATTTTTAAAGCTGTTTCTGTTTTGGAAACAGCTTTTTTAATGATTCATTTTGAAACCCAAGGAGTTTCTTCTACTCCCAGATCCTGAGCTACTTTTCTGGCTAAAACAAATAAATAATCTGATAAGCGGTTCAGATATTTTAAAAGATTTTCATCAAAGGGCTCTTCATTAAAAAGAGCTGTAGCAAGACGTTCTGCTCTTCTGCAAACCGTCCTTGAAATATGACAATAGGAAACAGCCGGATGTCCGCCCGGTAAAAGAAAATGCCGAAGCGCAGGAAGCTGATCATTCATCTTATCAATTTGTTTCTCTAAACCTTCAACTTGTTCTTCCCGAAGTTTAGATATTTTCAAACGCTCTTCCCCACTTCTCATAATAGCTTTTTCAGGATCTGTTGCCAATTCTGATCCTAAAGTAAAAAGATGACCTTGAATTTCTATCAATTTCTCTTGATCTTCTTTTTTAATTTCTTGACTTCTGATCATCCCTATATGAGCATTGAGCTCATCAATGGTTCCATAAGTCTCTATTCTCAAATGATATTTAGGAACTCTGGTGCCTCCAAATAAAGCGGTAGTACCTTTGTCTCCCGTACGCGTGTATATTCTCATGTTTATGTTTTTTTAATATTTAAAAAGCATGGAATTAAAACTTGAAAATAATTCCAAAATTTATTTTTTCCAGATTCATTCCTACTTCAAAACTATCAGTAGAACCACTTGAACCATCAGGTTTTACTGTTTGATAAGAAATTACACCTATAGTGGTTTCCAATGCAAAATTTTGATTGATAAAATAACTTAATCCGGGAGCAAATTTTCCATTAATTCCGTTGGTCCATTTTCCTGCAATATTTTTTGTGGAACCAAAGCCTAAACCCAATTCTCCAAAAAGAGAAAATCTGCTACCGGGCAAGAGATAATATCTTCCAAAAACCTCTGCTGTAAAAGTCGAATTTTCCAGAGTTCTATCGCCATTACTATTTTTTCCTAAGTGATAGTTATATCCTAATCTCCCTCCTATAGCGATAAAATCATTTATAAAATACCCAAAGCGCGGAGAAACCTCAACATTTCTCACCTTCGACTGATCAGGATGAACAACTGAACTATACCCTGCCAAACCAGAAAGGTACTTATCTCCTTTTTTGAAACCAATGTGATCCGGATTTTGCTGAGCAAATATTTGTAAACTGAAAACAGTAATAAAAATTAAAAAAAAGATTTTTTTCATGACTATGGGATTTTCTAAGACAAAGATACATTTAATATAAAAAGACTAAACCAACTGCCGGATTTATCCTTTTAAAAATTCTACAAAAAACGGAAAACGACAAAAATCTTTTTTAAAAAAACACAATCAGCTTTAAATTTTACATTTATAATCCTTTATTTTGTAGGAAACCTTTGCCCTTTAATGAGCTTAACAGTTGAGAATATCATTCTAATAGGATCTGTCTTATTAATCATAAGTATTCTCGCAAAAAGAGTTTCAAGTCGATTATCTGTTCCTTCCTTGATTATCTTTTTGGGAGTGGGAATGCTTGCCGGATCTGACGGACTCCTAAAAATAGAATTTGAAAATTTCAGACTGGCTCAATTCATAGGAATCATCGGTCTTAACTTTATTCTTTTTAATGGAGGGTTTTCAACCAACTGGAAGAGTGTAAAACCAATTTTAAGCCAAGGGGTAATTCTTTCCACTTTAGGTGTTTTCTTAACTGCTCTGGGTTTAGGATTTTTTATCTGGTGGCTCTCTGATTTCTATTTGGAAACCGGATTGAGTATTTATGAAGCTCTTCTTTTAGGTTCTATAGTTTCTTCTACTGATGCTGCAGCAGTTTTTTCTGTTCTTCGCTCCAAAGGATTATCTTTAAAAAGTAAGATTAAACCTACGCTTGAACTCGAAAGTGGAAGTAATGATCCGATGGCATATTTTCTTACCATTGCCTTTATAGGATTTATTCAGCATCCGGATCAGAAACTCATCACTTTTATACCCTTTTTTTTTCAACAGATTGGAATAGGAGTTCTTTCCGGTCTCTTTCTGGCTTTTTTAGCTAAAAAATTAATCAACGTTTTAAACTTAGGTTTTGGAGGAATTTATCCTGTCTTAACTATTGGGATTATGTTTTTTATTTTTTCAGCAACTGATTTTATTGGCGGTAATGGATTTTTAGCTGTTTATCTGGCCGGACTTTATTTAGGAAATCAAAAACTGGTCAATAAACAAACCATCACCAATATGTTTGATGCTTCAGCCTGGATGATGCAGATTGTACTCTTTATAACTTTAGGTTTGCTGGTCAATCCTTCAGGACTGATTCCTATTGCCGGATATGGTCTTTTAATTTCTGCTTTTCTGATGATTTTTGCCAGACCGATTAGTGTATTGATATGTTTGATTCCTTTTAAAATGTCAATCGAAAGAAGATTATATATTTCCTGGGTTGGACTTCGAGGAGCTGTGCCCATTGTTTTTGCTACTTATCCGCTTATGGCGGGAGTTCAGCATGCAGAATTATTTTTTAATGTAGTTTTCTTTGTTTCACTTACTTCTGTTCTAATTCAGGGAAGCACCATTCCGTATGTAGCTAAATTATTAAATTTATCGCTTCCTATTGAAGACCGATCCACATCTCCGGTGGAAGTTATTCAAACTCATGGCGCCCATTCTTTTGCAAGAGAAATTGTGATTCCGGAAGACAATCATTCTGTAGGAAAACAAGTGAGTGAATTGAATTTTCCACAATCGGGAATCATTGCTTTAATTTCAAGAAACAATCAATTTATTACTCCAAAAGGCACAACTGTGATTGAACCTAAAGACATGCTTATTATTCTTTATGAAGAAGATGAAGTTTTGGATGAGGTTTATAATTTATTAGGGATGAACAGAGAATATGAGGAATATAAAGATAATTTGGATTAAGATTATTATTTAAAAGTCTTTAATGTGGTAATTTTCTTCTTAATACTCCATATAAAAATGTTCCGAGAATAGCACCTGCAATAACAACTAACAAACTTGAAAATCCGGCTCCAAACAACACAAACATAGGTCCGGGACAAGCTCCTCCCAGGGCCCAGCCTAAACCAAAAATAATTCCTCCAACTAAATATCTGACAATGGTTCTGTCTTTAGGATTGAGTTGCACAGGTTGATTACCCACAGCTTTTAAATCTTTTCTTTTTATAAGCTGAACACCTATAACTCCTATTATTACTGCTGAACCGATGATTCCATACATATGGAAAGAACCAAACTGAAACATTTCATAGATTCTAAACCAGGAAGCAGCTTCAGATTTATACATTATGATTCCAAAGAAAACACCTAATATTAAATAAGATAAATACCGCATCTTTTTAAAATTAAAAAATTAAAGGAAATAATAAGTGAACCATGATAAGACCTCCTATAAAGAAACCAACAACAGCTATCAAAGAAGGAATTTGTAAATTGCTCAATCCTGAAATAGCATGACCTGAGGTACAGCCACCGGCATATCTTGTTCCAAAACCAACCAGAATTCCTGCCGAAAAAAGAAGGATTATTATTTTAGGATCTGTCAAATGACCTGCATCAAAGATTTCTGTTGGTAAATAAGCTTCTCCGGCACTTTCTATTTGATAATCTTCAGCAAGCTGATCTGCTACTTTAGGATTGATGCTAACAATATTATTTGACAAGAAATTAGCGGCTATAAATCCTCCTAAAACACTTCCAACCAAAAACAAAAGATTCCATCTCTGACTTTTCCAGTCAAATCTAAAAAACTCAGCAAATTTGCCGGCTCCACCAATGGAACAAAGGGTTCTGAAATTAGAGGAAAATCCGAATTGTTTGCCCAAAAACAGTAAAGCAAACATAATGAAAGCCAAAAGAGGTCCGGCTACATACCAGGGCCAGGTTTGATAAATTAAATCCATAAAAACTCAACTTTAAAATCTATTAAATCTAATCAAAAGATTGCATTTCCACCAGTTTTCGATAAGTACCATTCTTGTCCAATAATTCCTGATGTTTACCTTGTTCCACAATCTCTCCTTTTTGCATAACAATAATATTATCAGCTTTTTGAATGGTCGATAAACGATGAGCGATCACAATGGAAGTTTTATCCTGAGTCATATTTTCCAAAGCAATTTGAACAAGCTTTTCACTTTCAGTATCCAAAGCAGAAGTAGCTTCATCCAAAATCATAATCGGAGAATCTTTTAACACCGCACGGGCTATAGAAAGTCTTTGTTTCTGACCTCCGCTCAATTTTCCTCCGGCATCACCAATATTGGTGTCCAGACCTTGTGGAAGCTCAGCAACAAACTCCCAGGCGTTGGCTATTTTTAAAGCTTGTATAATTTCTGTTTCAGAAGCATTTTCCTTTCCTATAGCGATATTGTTTCGAACGCTGTCATTAAACAAGATGGAGTCTTGAGTGACCAGTCCCATTAAATCTCTCAAAGATTTTTTTGTGATGTCTTTAATATTTATTCCATCTACTTTAATGGCTCCTTCCTGCACATCATAAAATCGGGTCACCAAATTAGCAATTGTACTTTTTCCACTTCCGGATTGACCAACCAGCGCAATGGTTTGACCTTTTTTCACTGTCATAGAAAAGTTCTTTAAAACTTTTTCTTCTTCATACGCAAAGGAAATATTTTCTATAGTAATTTGCTCTTCAAAAGATTCTTTGTGAATCGCATTGGGGGCATCTTTAATATGAGATTCTGTTTCTATAATTTCTAAAATACGTTCAGCACTTGCATTTCCTTCACGGATGCTGTAGGAAGCTTTAGAAATATTTTTAGCCGGAGTCAGAATATTATAAGTCAGCGTCAAAAACCCTATAAAAGTAGCTGCATCCATAGAACCGCTGATCAAAACCATTCTTCCTCCAAACCAGAGAATTATGGTTATCACCACCACTCCTAAAAATTCGCTCATAGGAGAAGCTAATTGCTGTCGGTGCAATAGACTGTTTAAAATTTTATTTAACCTGTTTACACTCTCTCCAAATCTTTGTCTGAATTTTTCTTCAGCATTAAAACCTTTTATAATCTTCAAACTGGAAAGAGTTTCTTCCACTAAAGACAAAAAATGAGCACTCTCTTCCTGTGCTTTTGTAGAATCAGATTTTAATTTTTTTCCTATAGCTGAAATAATTCCGCCGGAAATCGGCAGGAAAACAAAAACAAAAACAGTGAGTTTCCAGCTAATTAAAATCATTCCCAAAAGTGTAAAAATAATAGTAAGAGGCTCTTTTACAAACATTTCGAGCATTTTAAGAAAAGAAGTCTGAATCACCTGCACATCACTGGTAATTCTCGAAATAAAATCTCCTTTTCTTTTTTCAGTAAAAAAGGAAATCGGCAGTTCGGTTATCTTTTCATAAATTTTATAGCGAATATCTCTCAGCATTCCATTCTGTAAGGATGCAATAAAATATTTCGCCAGATAACCAAAGAGATTTTTAAAGAAAAACAGAACGATCACCATCACACAGATCATTATCAAAGCTGATATTTGTCCATTTTCTTCTACTCTTTGATTAATAAAGAAGTTGGCATAATCACTAAAATATTCTTTCATTCCTCCTGAGGTTTCCATAGAAGGTTTTTCAAAAATAGGTTCCTGCTGCTGGAAAAGCACCTGCAGCATAGGAATAAAAGACAAAAACGCCAGGGTACTAAACAAGGCGTAAAGTATATTGAACAAAATATTTAGAAAGGCAAAATGCTTATAAGGTTTAGCAAATGCCATTACTTTTTTAAAAAAATTCATTTATTTACTTTGTAAAATTTATCGCTTAAAAATTAAATTCTTTCAACAACATATTTGTTTTAAGCTTTAATTTCTCCTGAACTTCAGGATATTCTTCTATATTTTCCATTTCTCCTTTTACACTGACATAGAATTTAATCTTAGGTTCAGTTCCACTGGGTCGGGCAGCAATTTTACTTCCGTCTTCCAAATAGAAAATCAACACATTGGAAACAGGAATTTTTAAAGTTGATTTTTCACCTGTCAATAAATTTATTCTTTCTGAAGTTTGATAATCTTCAAAAACTTTCACTTTTATACCTGCAAAGTCTTTAATAGGATTGGCCCGCAAATCAGACATCATGGCTTTTATTTCTTTTGCACCTTCAATTCCTTCCTTAACCAAAGAAATCAGAGCTTCCTGATAAACACCATGCTCTAAATAAAGTTTTAATAGTTCTTCATAAAAAGAACTTCCTTTGTCTTTAGCGGTAGCTGCCAACTCACAAGCCAGCAAAATGGAAGAAATAGAATCTTTATCTCTGACAAAGTCACCTACCATATAACCAAAACTCTCTTCTCCACCACCTATAAATTTTTGGTCGGGAAAATCTTTTATCATTTTGGCAATCCATTTAAATCCTGTCAAACCCAACTTACAATCTACCTGATAAGCATCAGCTAAAACAGACATCATGGGAGTAGAAACAATAGTAGAAGCTATAAATTCATTTCCTTTAAATCCTTTTTTCTGATAGTTTTTCAGTAAAAAATCTGTCAGCATCAGCATGGTCTGATTTCCATTGAGCAAAACCAACTCTCCTTCTAAATCTTTAACAGCAATTCCCAACCGGTCTGCATCAGGATCCGTTCCAATAACGATATCTGCATTTTTAGATTTTGCCAATTCCATAGCCATTTTTAAAGCTTCAGGCTCCTCAGGATTAGGCGACTTTACAGTTGGAAAATCTCCGTTTGGCTCTGCTTGTTCTTCAACAATATGAACTTGAGAAAATCCTGCTTTTTCCAGTGCCTGCGGAACTAATGTGATGGAGGTTCCATGTAAAGAAGTGAAAACAATATTCAAATTTGCTTTAGCTTCAGCAGATGCTTCAAAAGAGGTCTGCGCTACAGCTTCTTTTAGAAAAGCTTCATCTATCTCCTGATCTATTTTTTCAATCAGATCCGGATTGGCTTCAAATTTAATATCTTCAAAATTCACTTTTGCGATAGCCTGAACCACCTCCTCATCTTTAGGAGTGACCAATTGTCCGCCATCCTGCCAATAAACCTTATATCCGTTGTATTCCGGAGGATTATGACTGGCTGTCAGCACTACTCCACAATGACAATTCAGATATTTTACTGCAAAAGAAAGTTCAGGAGTAGGACGCAATTCGGAAAAAAGATAAACTTTAATATTATTGGCTGAAAAAACACCGGCCACAACCTGAGCCAGTTCTTTAGAATTATGCCGGCAATCATAAGCAATGGCCACTTTTAATTCTTCATTGGGAAAATCTTTTTTTAACTGATTTGAAATTCCCTGTGTGTTTTTTCCAAGAGTGTATTTATTTACCCGATTAGAACCTATACCCATAATACCACGCATTCCACCGGTTCCAAATTTTAAATCCTGATAAAAACTCTCTTGTAATTCTTTAGGATTATTTTCAATTAGATCTTTTACATATTGCTGTGTGTCTTCATCAAAAGCTTCAGATAACCACAGATTAGCTTTTTTTAAAACTTCCTCCATACATTTTTATTTAGAAAACAAAAGTAATATAATTTGATGATTCCCTGACTATTCTTTTTTTTGGTTTAATATTATCCTTAAAAAATGATAATCTTTTTGCCATTGATATTGAAATGTTTTTATTTGATTTTTCTCATAACTGATAAAGATTCTACATGGAATCCAACATTTTACCATCCAGAGCCCGGCGGGTTTTTCTTTTTTTAGGAGTCGTTTTTCTTGCAGCCAATTTAAGAGCTCCTTTAACCTCTGTAGGACCTGTAATTGCTGAGATTAGTCTGGATTTATCTTTATCTAACACTGCGGCCGGATTTTTAACCACCATTCCTCTTTTAGCTTTTGCTTTTCTTTCGGGAATTATGCCCCGTTTTTCTAATAAATACGGACTGGAGGTCGTTTTGTTTGCTTCTCTTGTTTTGTTGGGAATGGGTTTATTTATGCGATCTATGGGAAGTATTTTCACTTTATTTATAGGTGCCGCACTGATTGGAGTAGCTATAACTGTTGGAAATGTTTTAATGCCTGCTTATATTAAAAAATATTTTTCTTCCAATGTCGGAGGCGTGATGGGTGTTTATTCTGCAGCCATGAATCTCACAGCAGCACTGGCTGCCGGATTCAGCATTCGCTTAGGAAAAATCGCAAACCTGGGCTGGAAATCTTCTATTGGAATCTGGATTCTTCTGACGCTGTTAACTATGTTGATATGGCTTCCTCAATTAAGAAAAAGCCGATATAACACCTCTTTTAAAGAAAAAGAAAAACAAAATCAAAAAATCAATCTTTATAAATCAAGATTAGCCTGGGCCATTACCATTTTTATGGGACTTCAATCTTTATTATATTATTGTATAACTGCCTGGCTTCCAAAAGTGATGCAAACCTGGGGAATGTCTGTGGAAGCTTCAGGATGGACGCTTTCTTATGTTCAATTTGCTCAGCTTCCGGCTACTTTTCTTGGTGCCATCATTGCTACACGTATGCGCGACCAACGTTTTTTAGCAGGTTCTGTTGGAGTTTTATGCAGTTTGGGAATTCTTGGATTATTGATTTTTCAGACAAAATTCGCCTTGATCTGCTGTATTCTCATTGGTACAGGCAGCGGACTGGCCTTTAGTTTAGCCATGTTATTTTTTGTTTTAAGAACACAAAATACGGTTCATGCTACAAAACTTTCCGGAATGGCTCAATCTTTCGGATATTTAATAGCAGCAGCCGGACCACCCGTTTTTGGAGGAATTTTTGACGCCTTCCATTCCTGGAATGGTTCTTTTATTTTTCTGCTGCTGCTCACTTTTATCCTTTTTTTGGCAGGAATTTCTGCCGGAAAAAACACAGTTATAACTTAGAAGTTATTTTTCTGTTTTTTCAAACTTGACCGTTTGTGTATAATTGGAAGGATAAGCTCCCACCTGCAACAACATAGGTCTTAGAACAAATTCAAAATCCAGTGCTTCAACCTGTCCGGATTTATCTAAATGAAACTGCATAAATTCTTCTCTCATAGCAGGATTTTTCCAGACTGCACGGAAAGTATCAAAATGCCAGTGCTCCAAAACAGCCTCCAGATCTTCATCTTCCCAAAAACGAATTTTTAAATCTTTTCCTTCTTTTATTACTTCAGCTTTTCCATAGCCTTCAGAAAAGTAAATTCCTGTATAATTCTCTACTTTTAAAGAAGGTTTTGTTTTTTTATGACGAGCCTGATGGATTTCCTCTCTTTTTTGTTGAACATATTTATAATATCCTTGATGATTTTCGAAATATTCCTTGTGCCAGTCCTTATCTGAATCTTCTAAAAAAGCATCCATCACCTGATAAGCTATGGCATTTCCAAAATTATTAAAAGTATTTCCGACTACAATAATTCCTAAATCCAGTTCCGGTAAAAGATACATAGCTGTGTTGAATCCATCGGTGGCTCCTCCATGGGTTAAAACTCTTTTTCCTTTATAATCTGTAATCGTCCATCCATAACCATAAGTGGCCTGCGCATCCAAAGCATTTCTCTGACCTCTGATTACCTGAGGCTTGTGAATTTCATTCATTTGTTGTTTGCTGATGAGGGTTTTATTTTGATAATTTCCAGGAATTTCCAATTGCATCAGCATCCATTTGTTTAAATCAGATACAGAAGCATTTACTCCACCGGCCGGACCGGCATTATCCCAATTTCTTCTTGGAATTTCCACAACTTTTCCATCTATTTCCTGATGTGGAAAAGCAATATTTTCCTGCTTTAGCATTTCTTCAAGATTGGTTGTTGTTCTTGTCATACCCAAAGGACGGAAAAGCTCTTGTTGTAAAAATTCATCCCAGCTGCGGCCATCTGTATATTCAATAACCTGACCGGCAAGAGAATACATAACATTATTATAAACAAAATCAGAACGGAAGGGTTTTTCCAGATCCATATATCTCATTTGAAACAACACTTCATCTCTTGAGCTTTTGGTCATAAACTGCAGTCTGTTTCCTAAAATCCTTCCCAAGCCGCTTCTATGCGTCAGTGCATCTCGAATAGTAATTTCTTCTGTTACAAAAGCATCTTTCATTTTGAACCATGGAATATGATCAGTGATTTTATCATCCCATTTAATCTGTTCTCTGTCTGCCAAAATACCCAAAGCTGCTGCAGTTATATTTTTACTGACAGAAGCTATACTAAAAACAGTATGTTCATCTACTTTATCACCACTTCCTAAACGTTTTTCACCAAAACCCTTAGCAAAAACAACTTCTCCGTCTTTTACAATCCCTATAGCCATGCCGGGAATTTTCCAATCCTGACGACCTCCCTCTACCCAATTCTCAAAATCCTGAGGAAGTTCTGCCTGAGCAAAAGCAGAAAAAACAAAAAAGCTCGCCAATAAAACAAGCCAATCTTTCAACGAATTCATAAATTTATTTTTCATTATAGAATTATTTAAAATGATTATTCATTTATGCTGATTTTTCTCAGTGAAAGTGATTTTCAGCAAAAAACAAAATTAATAATACAATTGAATAAAGCTAATAATAAACTATTCCGACCTTCTTCAAAGATTCCGGCCTTAAACTTTTCTCAATTGTTTTTATACTTTTAAAAAATTAAGTAGTATTTACTTCCAAACCTTTTGAAATTGTCAGAAAGCAGAATTAAATTATTTAAACACACTCATCCTTATCCTCCTTTTATTCCCGAAGGAGCCACAAAACTGATTGTTGGAACCCTACCTCCTCCCCGATTCGCGGAAGGAAAATTAAAACCCGGAGACATCGATTTTAATTACGGAAGCAGAGACGGTCAGTTATGGATCATTTTAAACAGAATTTTTGAAGCAGATTTATCTTTTGAAACTTCTTTAAAAGCTATAGAACAGCGAAAGGAATTACTGAGTAATCATAAAATAGGAATTTGTGATATGGTGGCTTGTGCTTACAGAGAAAAAATCGATGCTTCAGATATAGGGATTAAACATTTTGAACTGAGGAATTTACTGAAGGTATTAAAAGAACATCCATCCATTGATACACTTCTCTTCACCGGAGGAAACAGCAGAAACGGTCCGGAATATTTCTTCAGAAAACATCTGAAAGAAAGTGGAGATTTGCGTTTAAAAAGAATTGGAAAAGAACTTCCAAAAATTCATCAGTTTAAGCTGGAAGACAGAATCATAAAAACAGTTTCTTTGACAGCTCCTTCCGGCGCAGCCAACAGAGCTGTGGGAAGCATGGAATTATACAAAAAACTCAAACAAAAAGATCCGGAATTTAATGTAATTGATTTTCGTGTTTTACAATATACTCCTTTCTTTAAAGAATAAATGATTTCTGCTTATCGTTAAAGCCTTCCTAAGTTTTTAGGTTTTTCATTTATTTAAAATTAATTTTATACCAAAAATTTTTCACTATGCTTATTTCCATTAATCCTTATACAGGCGAAACTTTAGCTGAATATAAACCTTTATCAAAATCCAAAATCAACAGCAAGCTGAAACTTGCTGACAAGACTTTTTCTGAATGGAGATTGAGCAGAATGAGTCGCAGACGCGAGTTGTTGTTTAAATTAGCAGAGGTTCTTAGAAAAAACAAAAGTAAATATGCGCGAACCATAACAGAAGAAATGGGAAAACCCATTACTCAGTCTCGTGCAGAAATCGAAAAATGTGCTTTGGTATGTGAATATTATGCTGAGCATGGAGAAGGTTTTCTTTCCAGGAAAGAAATTGAAACAGAAGCTTTTCGTTCGTATGTCAGTTATGAACCCATAGGAGTGGTTCTGGCAGTCATGCCCTGGAATTTTCCTTTCTGGCAAGTTTTCCGTTTTGCTGCACCGGCCATGATGGCAGGGAATGTAGCTGTATTAAAACACGCCAGTAATGTTCAAGGCTGTGCCTTTTTAATTGAACAAGCATTTCAGGAAGCAGGATTTCCCGAAGGATGTTTTCAAAACCTCTGCATTCCTGCTAAAAGAGTGGAAAGAGTCATCAGGAGCAAATATGTAAAAGCTGTGACATTAACCGGAAGCGGATCTGCCGGCAGTTCAGTAGCCTCTGTTGCAGGAGAAGAAATTAAAAAAAGTGTTTTGGAGCTTGGTGGAAGCAATGCCTTGATTGTATTTGAAGATGCAGATATAGAAAACACTATAAAAACCTGTGTTCAATCCCGGTTTCTGAACACCGGACAAAGCTGTATTGCAGGGAAACGTCTCTTGATTCATGAAAGTATTTACAACGAATTTGTAGAAAAGTTTTTAATGGAAGTAAGGGAATTAAAAAGCGGAGATCCTATGGATGAAGAAACTTTTATTGGTGTTTTGGCGAGAGAAGATTTAGCTGAAAAATTAGAAAATCAGTTAAAAAGTTCCACCAAAAGAGGCGCTAAAATTATTTTAGGGGGAAACCGAAACAAAGCTTATTTTGAACCCACCATTATAATTGATGTGAAAAAGAAATCTGCTGCTTTTAAAGAAGAAACTTTCGGCCCTCTGATGGCTATTACTTCTTTTAAGTCAGATATGGAAGCTATAGATCTTGCTAATCAAACTGATTACGGATTAGGAGTGTCTGTTTTCACTGAAGATTTTGAAAGAGCAGAAGCTATGATTCCTCATTTTCAGGATGGAAGTGTTTTCATTAATGAATTGGTTCATTCTGATCCGAGACTTCCTTTTGGAGGAACAAAATATTCCGGCTATGGACGTGAACTCTCTGAAGATGGAATAAAAGAATTTGTCAATCGAAAAACTGTTTATTTCAATAAATACTAAAAGTAGAACTCATTAAAAACGGAAGAATTTATCTTCTTATCGAGAGATAAATTCTTCCGTTTTCTTTTTGAGTATTATTTGTTTTCTTCTTGCTCTTTGATTCCTTTTAACATAACAGAGACCATCGCCTTCAAATCATATTTCGGTTTCCATCCCCAGTCTTTTTGAGCCTGAGAATCATCTATGGAAGCAGGCCAGCTATCTGCAATGGCTTGTCTAAAATCAGGAGCATAATCCATCTGAAAATCCGGAATTTCTTCTTTTATCTTTTCAGCCAATTCTTTAGGAGTAAAGCTAATTCCGGCTAAATTATAAGAAGAACGTATCTTAATTTTTTCTTTCGGAGCTTCCATTAAATCGATAGTCGCACGGATGGCATCCTCCATATACATCATAGGAAGAGCAGTTTCTTCGCTCAAAAATCCTGTGTATTTTTTATTCTTTATAGCTTCATGAAAAATCTCCACAGCATAATCTGTAGTTCCGCCTCCGGGAGGAGTTTTATAACTTATTAAACCCGGATATCTGATACTTCTGATATCTACATCATATTTTTCAAAATAATATTCTGCCCATCGCTCTCCTGTTAATTTACTGATTCCATACACTGTATTCGGATCCATAATGGTAGTTTGAGGCGTATTTTCCTGAGGTGTGTGAGGGCCAAAAACTGCGATACTGGAAGGCCAAAAAACTTTTTCTATCTTTTTTTCCTTTGCTAAATTCAGCACGTTAAAAAGAGAGTTCATATTGAGATCCCAGGCACGCATAGGATCTTTTTCGGCGGTTGCACTCAACATAGCAGCCAGTAAATAAACTTCTTTGACTTGATATTTTTCAATCATTTTTTCCAAAGCAGCTGCATCACAAGCGTCCAATAGTTCAAACGGACCTGAAGAAAGGTTTTTCTTATGAATATCACTGGCTATAACATTTTCATCTCCGAATTTTTGGCGCAAAGCCAAGGTAAGTTCTGAACCTATTTGTCCACCGGCTCCTATGATTAAGATTTTCTTTGGCATGATATTATTTTAGGTTTTTCTTTTCGGCCTCGAAAATAACCATAATTGATTAAATAAAGCTTTCTCCAAAGTCAATAAATTACTTAACTTTCCGCATTCAAACTTGAATATGCTAAAATTGAGGATTTATTATCTTATTTTTCTTCTGTTACTAACAGCTTTTATTTCTTGTAAAGAAGCTGAAGAAAATCGTGAACCTCAAAAAGATTATTTTGAAAACAATCAAAGATTTCTCTCGGTTATCAACCTGGATAATATTCCTACAGTTGAATTAAATTCTCAGGCAAGTGAATCTTTTTCTGATTGGAGAGAATTTTTATCAGCTCATTCTGAAGTAGAAAAGATAAAAAATTCCACCCTTCATAATTTTATCGGCAATGCTGATAATTTGGCAGAAGTCATTCTTCAAATGAAAGACAGTTTACCTGAAGCTCATCAGAACAGGGCAATCAATAGCAGATTAAATGTTCTCGAAACAAAAGTGAAGGTCATGCAACAAAATCTGGAACGTCCTCAACGATCTGCAGAATTGATAGAAAAAGATGCAGAAGAAATCTATGCAGCTTTTCAAAATCTAAAAATTCAGATAAATGAATTATTTCTTCCTCAGTTAGAAGATCTTGATTTTGATATAGATACTAAACAGGATAGTATAAGAAGAGCTCGCCAAAAAAAGTTGCCAGCAGATTCTAAATAGCAGATTACCAACCCTTCTCAGATTGTCGGTTTTTATAATCCTCCGAATATTAGCAGGTTATTACAAAAAAGTTATTAAATTTCGGGCTTCAAACAAAAAAATAATTCTTATGAATCTTAATTCGAAGTCATTTGTAGCTCTTGCTGCTTCGGCTTTTTTATTTTTCTCTTGTGAAAATAAATCACAGGATAAAAAAACAGCTCAGGCAGAACATCATGGAATAGACTTACATTTTATGGATACCACCGTAAGTCCTAAACAAGATTTTTATCATTTTGTTAATGGAACCTGGATGGAAGAAGCTGAAATCCCACACGACAGAAGCTCCTGGGGAAGCTTTATGGAACTCCGTAAAAAAACGGATGACAATGTTTTACAAATGTTGAATGAAGCCATTGAAAACAATCATTTTGATGCGGGGTCAGATCAAATAAAAGCAGTTTATCTGTTCAAATCACAAATGGATACTACTGCTCGAAATAAAGCGGGATTAGATCCTATTCTACCTACGCTGGAAAAAATCAATGAAATAAAAGACCTTGAAAGCTTACAACAGATTCTTTCAGATAATTTTGGCGAAATCAGCAATCCTTTTTATGGGTTTTATGCTTCAGCCAAATTAAAAGAAAGTTCAATGAACGGCGCTAATCTTTCGGGAGGAAGTTTAGGACTCCCTGATAGAGATTATTATACAAGCGACAGTGAAGAATCTCAGGAAATCAGAGATCAGTATAAAGATTATATCATCCAAATGTTCGGATTCTTGGGAGAAGACCAGGAAACTGCTCAGGATAAGGCTGATAAAATTTTGGCTTTAGAAACTAAGATTGCAGAATCTTTACTAACTAAAGAAGAAAGAAGAAATGCCAACAATCTGAATAATCCAAGAACTTTTGAAGAGTTGTCTCAGCTCAACCCGGTGATAGATTGGAGAAGAGTTTTTAACCAACTTCCGGTTGAAAAACAGGTTGACACCATCAACATTCCTCAAATAAAATATGCTGAAAGACTTAAAGATATTTTAACCGAAACGGATATCGAAGACATCAAAACTTTACTCACCTGGCATAACTTCAATAATTCTGCAAACTTACTGACCACAGAATTAGAGAGAGCAAGATGGGAGTTTTATCAAAAAACTTTAAATGGAGTTCCCGAGCAAATGCCTTTGGAAGAGAGAGCCTTAGCCAGAGTGAATCAGACACTTGGCGAAGCTTTAGGGAAAATTTATGTAGGAAAATATTTCCCTCCTGAAGCAAAAGAAACTGCTGAGACCATGGTTGAAAATGTTATGGAAGTTTTCAAACAAAGAGTTCAAAACCTGGATTGGATGTCTGAACAAACCAAAGAAAGAGCGATCAGAAAAGTTGATGCAATGACGGTTAAAATTGGTTATCCGGATGAATGGAAAGATTATTCTGAAGTAGAAATCAACGAAAATAATTCTTTTTATGCCAATGTAAAAGCAACTTCAAAATGGAGAACCCTGGACAATCTTTCGAGAATTAACGAACCTGTTGATTTGACAGAATGGTTTATGAGTCCGCAAACTGTCAACGCTTATTTCAGTCCTTCACGAAATGAAATTGTTTTTCCGGCCGGAATTTTACAGCCTCCATTTTTTGATTATGAAGCAGATGCTGCTGTTAATTTTGGAGGAATAGGCGCAGTTATAGGTCATGAAATTTCACATGCTTTTGATGACAGTGGCGCACGTTTTGATGCTGAAGGAAATTTAAACGATTGGTGGCAGGAAGAAGACAAAAAACAATTTGAAGCCAAAACCAAACAGCTAATTGAATTCTATGATAAAGTAGAAGTTGAAGATGGATTATTTTTAAACGGAACCTTTACAGCCGGAGAAAATGCTGCTGATTTAGGAGGAGTAACCGCTGCTTATCACGGTTTACAGCGTTTTTATGAAACCCATGAAAAACCCGGCAAAATAGATGGTTTCACTCAAGAGCAAAGATTCTTCATGTCCTGGGCTACCGTTTGGCGTAATAAAACCCGTGCTGAAGCTTTGCGCACACAAATCAAAAATGATCCGCATTCCCCGGCGATTTACAGAGCTTATTTACCTTTGCAAAATGTAGATGAGTTTTATGAAGCCTTTGATATACAGGAAGGCGATGAGATGTATATTGCTCCTGAAGAAAGAGTGAAAATCTGGTAAATCTACCTTATTTCAAATTTTATAAACAGCTGTTTTGAAAATCAAGACAGCTGTTTTTTTGTTTATTGAAAATTAAATTTCAGTTTAAACTTGGAAGGGTTTTTATTGTTCCTGTTTGAAATTTAATACCCGAAATATTCCTCTGAGGTTGAATGGAAAATGGCATAGCTTGGGATTATTACGCCATGAATTGGGATAGGATGGTGGTTATAATAATGTTACAGACCTGTTTAGAAGAAACTTCCTCTATCTTTTCAATAAATTACCCAAAAATGGTAACTTGATTTAAAAGAAGAAAAATGGGACGAAGTACATCTATATCACTCGGAAATTATTTTGAAAGTTTCGTGAAAAGTCAAATAACAGAAGGTCGTTATAAAAATGCGAGTGAAGTCATTCGTGCAGGATTGCGATTATTAGAAGAACGAGAAAATAAAGTGCAAACTCTAAAAAATGCAATTCAAGAAGGAATCGATAGCGGAATTAATGAAAACTTTGATGCTGATGAATTTCTAAAAGAACTTAAAGCACGAAAAGGTAAAAATGGTTAAATATCATTTAACAAATAAAGCCACTTCCAAGTTATTGGACTTTTGGGATTATACAACTGAAACTTGGTCTAAAAGACTAACTGAAAAATACTACAATGAATTAATCGAAACTTGTAAACAAATCGCAGAAAATCCTAAAATCGGAAAAGAATATTTTTTGAATAATGAAAATTCAACAATATGATTTGGTTTAGGTCAATCTTGATCCAACCATTGGAAGTGAAATGAAGAAAACCTTCTTGCGTAGTGATTTCACCAAATGAGATGAACAAATATCTCCAAACCTTTGTAATCGCCCCAATAACGAGCACATCCAGAGATTATCCAACAAGAGTCTCCATAAATCAAGAATGCACTAAAGGTTGGATTGTTCTCGATCAAGTTCGCACCATTGACAGAAGAAGAGTTACAAAGGTATTAGATGAATTATCCAGAGCTGAAATTGAGAAAGTGAAAAATATTATCCGGGAAACTTATGTCGACTAAAAACGCTACATAACAAACATATTACCGTCAGGCGGACAAATTGCTTCCGTTTGAAATTTATTTGTAAATTTAAACTTTGTCGCTCGCTTGGAATTTTCTGCTGAAAGTCCCGCCCGAACGGCAAGCTGCAAAACGTTTCTACACCTTAAAAACAAAAGAATTGCATAGAATCTATACACTCTTCTTCTTCATAATTTTTGGTTGTGTTAAGAAATCTCATTATCCTACTGATATAGTGCCAACATATTCGAATTTTCAAAATGCAAGAGAAGAACGGAACCTTTTCGGAAAGGTAAAACAAATTCAATGGTACAAAACTATGTATCAAAACGATTTAAAAAAGGTTCTTACCCTTCAGGAAGAGTTTACTCAAGTTGGTAATCTAAAAGAAAATTCAAATTACGATAGTAGCGGAGTATTAATTCAGAAAGACCTTTATGAATACGATACGGAAGATGTTTTACGAAAAATTATTTCAAGTAACCAACGTTCTCAGATCAATTATGTGATGACCGTTTTTAATGATGCAAAGAACAAAAGCACACACCGAAAGCTTGTCATAAATGATAGTTTAAAGCAGGAAATTTTATCATTTTATAATGATGAAGATTGGGTTGTCAGGAAAATTGTTATTGAAAAAAACGACACCACATCTGTGGAATATGATTATAAATTTGATAAAGAGAACAATTTAATTTTTGAAGAGCAAATCGATTCCGAGACAAAAAAACCTATCGTAATCAACGAATATACTTATGATTCAGTAGGAAACCTCATCCGTTTATCTTACAAAACAGAATGGACGCAAATGATAAGCGAAACGGAATGGAAAAACCATCGGATTTCAAAAGAAACTCAATTTACAATTACAAAAGATTTAAAAAAACATCTCGATGAAATAACAGAGTTTGATTTATTATACAATCCTGTTAACACTAAGATTTATGAAAATTCAAAATTAAACCGCGAATTGAAATATGAATATGATTTTGACGAAAAAGGAAATTGGACTAAAAGAGAAGTATCAATAAAAGAACATTTTGCGGATTCAAATAAGTTCATACCCATTTTTTTAGAAACAAGAAGCATAACATATTGGAAATAATAAATTTGTGGTAAAAGGCTACACGCCGTGCCGCTTTGGATTTTTTGTTGAAGGTTTTTGATTTTCAATAATCTTGATTTGTACTCAATAATACTTGTATTTTTATAGAAACAACTCATAGCCGGAGATGTTTGCATTTATTTCAGGATCAAAAACAATTAAAAACGAAATGGTTGAAACTACATCTTGGAAAAATGACAGGAGGATATATTTCGGCCGTGACTGCTTTTTTTGTAGTCAATCAAATACTAATTAATTTGTGGAATTGGTTTTTGCCTGGAATTATAGGAGGTATTTACATTCCATTCTGGATAAGAAAGCTTAATAAAAAAGAAATTTCCAGGCTGCAAATGTTTCAGAAAAGAGAAAAATAGAGATTGAAAACTACATTAACAAAACATTTTGATAATTTCAAGAATAGATTTATATTTCCGAAGAAGTAAAACTGCATTTCGTTCAATTAGGATATTTACGCCATGAATTGGGATGGGATGGCGGTTATACTAATGCTAGCTGATATTTAAAATCGACACCGACAATGGACACAGAACAAACGACAATCTTAAATTACGGAATACTTTCTTCAATTTCCTGGAACAGTAATAATTGGGCAGACCATCCGTCAGACGAGGACTTGAAAGCGTCAAAATATGACTATGTGAAAAACAATGCTCATATGCACGAAAGCTTAAATTTCGGACACGACAAATTTCCAGCAGAAGAAGACGGCTATTACATTGGTTATACTCCAATGTTTAACAGACCGCCTGACGTAAATAATTCAAGAAATGTTCAAGTAGTATTTTTTACAAGTAGCGACTACAAAAATTCTAATCGAAAAACAATCATTGGCTTTTACGGTTTTCCTGTTTTTGGAGAGTGGTTTACTCGTAATTCAAAACACGAACTTTATAAAACTTACGTCAGTGGAAATATAAAGGCATTTCCAGAAGATATTATTTACTTTCAAAATCCAATTGTAATTAACAACGACATTGTTCAGACCAACAACTTATTGCCAGAAGGAAAAAAAATATCACAACAAGGATTTAATTACCTTAACTCTGACAATGTTTACAATCTAATAAAACTTGCACTATCCTTAAATCCAAGCAATAATAAACTGAAAAAATTTGTTGAAAAATTCCCATTACTTGAAAAGCTTACAAAAGAAGAATTTGACCTACAATATTTTATTGGCATCATAGGCGACACAACAGCTGACACGTTAAAAGATATTGAGAAACTTGAAAAAAAGATGAAAGGACAACAACCTGAAATCAAACAACGTATTTCAAATTACATTGAACGTGGAGCAATTTCAAATAAAGTAAAGAAATTGAATAACTACAAGTGTTCCGTTTGCGAAGCTTTAGGAAATCCAACAAATTCATTCATCAAACAAAACGGGGACACTTACATAGAAACTCATCACGTTGAACCAGTTTCGACAGTAAAAACAGGAGTTTTAAGTATTACAAACTTAATGACAGTTTGTGCAAATCATCATAGACAATTACATTATGGAAATGTAGACTTGATCGAAAACACCGAAAAATATTTTACATTTATAATTGACGAACAAAAACTAAGAATTGAAAAAATAAACATCAACTAACACGGGTTTTGCGTCAGGCGGGATGACGTGCAAACTTGAAGCTTTGTGCTTCTAATAAACCTTAATAATAAATTAAAGCTTTGTGCTCCAAAACCCGCCCGAACGCAAAGCCCCGAAACGTTAGCAACAATTAAAGAATAGATGAAAATACCATTTTACTTATTATTCGTTTTTATTTCATCAGTATTTCCAGAAATAAATAACTCTTTGCTTGAATACAAAATAATACATCAGAACACAGAAAAAATATTACAAATAAATTTTCCAGCAGAGCCGGAAGTTTTTACAGATTCTTTTCAATTAGAAAACCAAAAGATTGATGTTACAATTTCTATGGCCAATACAAACTCAGGTACTTTTGCTTCGTTCGAATTAAAACTCGGAACTTTAAAGAATTCTATAGAACAAGAAGAAGAGGAATTTTTAAAAGGATTTGTGAGTTATATTATATATGATTTAGGAACTGAAGTAGAAAAATTTAATAGCTACAGTTATGAAGGTTATTCCGGAATTGATTTTATTATCTCAGTACCTAAAACAAATTCGGAAAACAACAAATTAGCAAAAGGAAGAACTTTAATAATTGATAACGTCGCTTATATGTGGTTTGCAATAGTAGAAGGGAATAATTCAGAGAAAGAAATTGACCATTTTTTAAATTCATTTTCGATTAAAAACATAAAATAAAACTATTGCCAACATTGCATACCCACAATTACAACAAATTCGATTGCGTCCGAATCCACGCGTAATTGCTACCGTCTGGTTTTCATTCAAAAGTTCTATCTTTAAAATCCGTAACTGCGGGTATGCTTGAACGTTGTGGTGCATTTTTAAAAAACAGTCCGGAAATCAATCAACGTGAACCTAGTCTCATAAATCAAAAACTTGAATATCGTTGATTGTGGAATTCAATTGTAGTAAGTAATATATTAGAATTAATGATGTTTTTGATATTTGAAAAAGTTTGGAGAAAATCAATCCGAATAAATAATGCCTTAAATAATAATTCACAAGCACAACAATTAGAAAATTTGAAAAATTTTAAAAGCCCCATGTCTAAAGAAGTGAAGCTTATCTCTTTTTTAGGTTCTTTTGTTTTATTGTTTATAGGGTTTTCTTTTATACTCACTCAATCTTCAATTCATTTTAAAGCTCTGATTGTTCTAAGTTTATTGATTTTATTCATGATTCTTTTTTCAAAATCTCTATATAATATTAAACTAAAAAAAGATCATTTGATTTTACATTTTCGCCTTGGCCGGAAAAGAATATATTTCAAAAATATTGAAAGAATAGCACCCATCCATTTTGATAATTTAACCATGACTATGGGAACCAAGGGTTGTTTCGGGTTTAATGGAAATTTAATGAATGACACCAAAGCCTCTGTTAATGACAGAAAAAATATGATTGGAATTTATACGAAAAAAGAAAATTATCTCTTTAGTGTCAAGCATCCGCAGAAATTTATGGTTGAATTAAAGAAGAAGCTGGTATAATTTCCCTCTAAAAAAATCAATCGGTTTTTCCGGGAAAATCCTCACGCTTTTCAAATCTTATTTTAGGCAACTATAAGGAAAAAGAAATCTAAATAGAGTAATATCAATATGGGAAAGAATCATTTGAAAATCCTCCTACTCTATTTGCTATAAACAGAATTTAAATTATATTAAACCCTCTTATCCTTTTCACAATGAAAAACAAACAAGAAAATCTTATTCAGGCTTTAGAAGAAATGGATCTTCAAAAGATAGATGACATACTGGAAGAAGGAGATTATGATGGCACTTCCAAAAAAATATATCTAAAAAAGATCGAACAGGTTTTTGAAGAAATGAAGGCTAATGGAGATTCTTTTCTGAAGGCATTTCCGGGTCATGCTACTACAAAAGATTCGAAGAAGGAAGGAGTGGTGCTGGTCGGCAATCATTCTAAGGATTATACAAAGTTTCTTTTTAAAGAAGATCCCTTAACACTCCATTTTGAGTTAAACCTTCTTCCTTATACTTTACCGGAGACTGTCAAGGATTTGATAAGTATTTCAATCTTCTCCTATGAAAAGACTTCTTTTAAGGATCATGATATTTTTGAGGTTCTTAAAGTAGAGATTCGAAAGGCTTTTGATGAGTTTGATCCGGAAATCATTTATAAATTTCATGACCTAAAGGAATGGAGGTCTCGTCAGGATAAACTCCTTGATTATATTTTAGCTACTGTTCTCACTGCCCCGGAAACTCGACGATTTCTGTCTTTTTATTATGGTTCCATTCACCTGTCCAATGATGCAGATGCCTATATGCTGGTTCCGGAAGTGGCTGCAGCTTATAAAAAATTGGATCCGGATAATGAAAAGGAGATCCTTCAATGGTTAGTTGATTTTGAAGGAGTGGGTGACAATTTAGGATATATTTATGATGTTTTCGAAAAGAATGAACTTACATTCGATTCAGAGTACTTGGTTTATGAGAATATAAAAATAGATATGAGATCCTGCTTATCGATTTTTTGGCTTTACAAGTATTATCATTTAAAATACAGGGAAATGCTGGAAAAATATAGAATGAGCCATCCTCAAATAGAGGCATACCAGAGTCTGAACAGCTTAGAATGGCAATTTTATGCATACCATGAACAAATGGAAGAAAAAGGTTTAACTCCCCCTCCGAATCATTGGTATAAACTTTCTTACTATCTTAAAGAACAAGGGATTTTATAATCAAAAGAGAGGTTATTTAAAATAAATTTTCAGCCGTACTAAACTTATTTTTATAAAAAAAATAAAACCTGTTTCCACAAAGGCAACAGGTTTTATTTTTTGTAATTAAAGGATTGATTACATCATTCCCGGCATTCCGCCACCCATTGGAGGCATTCCTGCTCCGGGGTTTTCTTCAGGGATATCAACCAAAGCACATTCAGTAGTCAGGATCATTCCTGCAACAGAAGCGGCATTTTCTAAAGCAACTCTTGTTACTTTCTTAGGATCAATAATTCCGGCTTCCATCATATCTACAAATTTCTCAGCTTTTGCATCGAAACCGTAGTTTTCTTCGTGCTCCATAACTTTGCTGATTACTACAGAACCTTCTCCACCTGCATTTTCAACTATAATTCTTAAAGGAGATTCTACAGCTCTTTCAACAATGCTCATTCCGGTTTTTTCATCGTCAGTTTCAGCTTCAAGATCGGCCAATACTTTTTTAGCGCGAATCAAAGCAACTCCACCTCCGGCAACAATACCTTCTTCTACAGCTGCACGTGTAGAGTTCATAGCATCTTCCACTCGGGCTTTCTTTTCTTTCATTTCAACTTCAGAAGCTGCACCCACATAAAGAACAGCTACTCCTCCTGAAAGCTTAGCCAAACGCTCTTGTAATTTTTCTTTATCGTAATCAGAAGTTGTGCTTTCAATCTGAGCTTTAATCTGATTTACACGGTTTTTAATCTGATCATTTTCTCCGGATCCGTTTACAATAGTTGTATTGTCTTTGTCCATAGAAATTTTCTCAGCTCTTCCTAACTGGTCAAGAGTGGTATTTTCAAGGCTAAAACCACGTTCTTCCGAGATAACTGTTCCTCCGGTTAAGATAGCAATGTCTTCAAGCATAGCTTTTCTTCTATCTCCAAAACCGGGAGCTTTAACAGCTGCTATTTTTAAAGATCCTCTTAATTTATTTACTACAAGAGTTGCCAAAGCTTCTCCGTCAACATCTTCAGCAATAATTAGCAAAGAACTTCCATCTTTGGCTACAGGCTCAAGAACCGGCATCAAATCTTTCATAGTAGATATTTTTTTATCTACGATCAAGATATAAGGATTCTCTAATTCTGCGATCATTTTCTCACTGTCAGTCACAAAATAAGGAGACAAATATCCTCTGTCAAACTGCATACCTTCCACAACCTCAACATAAGTATCTGTTCCTTTAGCTTCTTCCACAGTGATTACTCCTTCTTTTCCTACTTTTCCAAAAGCCTGAGCAATAAGATCTCCAATCTCCTCATCATTGTTAGCAGAAACCGAAGCTACTTGCTTAATTTGAGCAGAAGAACTTCCTACTTGTTTAGCTTGTTTTTCAAGATTTTCTGTCAAAGCCTCTACTGCTTTGTCAATTCCTTTTTTCAGCTCCATAGGATTGGCGCCTGCAGCTACGTTTTTCAGACCTTCTCTAACGATAGCCTGAGCCAAAACAGTTGCTGTAGTGGTTCCGTCTCCTGCAATATCATTGGTTTTAGAAGCTACTTCCTTAACCATTTGAGCTCCCATATTTTCAAGATTGTCTTCGAGTTCAATTTCTTTAGCTACTGAAACTCCATCTTTTGTAACGGTGGGGGCACCAAAAGATTTGCTGATGATCACATTTCTTCCACGTGGTCCTAAAGTTACTTTCACAGCATTTGCCAAAGCATCTACTCCACGACGGATGCCTTCCCGGGCGTCTGTATTAAATTTTATATCTTTTGCCATAGTTTTTTTAAAAGTTTTTAATTAATAATTAATTGATTAAAGAATACCTAAGATTTCATCTTCTCTCATAATGAGATAATCTTTGCCATCGAGCTTCAATTCGGTTCCGGAATATTTACCATAAAGAACAGTGTCTTTTACTTTCACTGTCATTTCATGATCTTTAGTTCCTTTTCCAACTGCCACAACCGTTCCTTGTTGAGGTTTTTCTTTCGCAGTGTCAGGAATATAAATTCCGGATTCTGTCTTAGTCTCAGCAGCTGCGGGTTCAATCAGAACGCGATCAGCCAATGGTTTGAATTTCAATGCCATATTGTGTATCAATTTTATGGTTATTAATTAATTTATTGCGTTTCACTATATTTCCAAAACTGTGCCAGCACAGTTTTTCTGTCAATCTGCAAAAAAAAATGCCAACTTGTCATTTTTATGACGGTCGGCATTTTTTATTAGATTTGTTATTTAAATTATTCAGCAGAATCGGAACTAAAATCAAATACGTTTTCCTGATCTTGATCTGCAGAATTGTCTGTTGACGGCATACTGCTTGGAACATTTCCATCCATCAATCTTGATTCAGTTGCTCTTGTTCCTTTCATACTGGTTACATTATAAAGTAAGATTAAAACCAGCAAGGCAGTAGCTAAGGTCCAAGTACTTTTATCCAGAAAATCTCCGGTTTTTTTGACTCCTCCCATTTGCTGCCCTCCACCTCCTCCAAAGGAAGAAGATAATCCGCCTTCTTTCGGATTTTGAACCATAATCACGACTACTAATAAAAAGCAGACGATTAGAATTAATGCTAAAATTATTACTGATGTGCTCATTTGTTTCTGTTTTCTATGAGATTTTCTATTTCCTGAATTCGATTTGCAAATAAACTACTTTTTTCGGGATTTTTCAAAATTAATATCTTATATGCTTGAATTGCTTTGGAATAATTTTTTTGTTCTTCATAAATTTTCGCCAAAGTCTCCGTCATTAGCGGACTCTCAGGCTCATAATCTTCTAAGGAAAAAGTTGATTTAAAAGTTTTGGCCGGTTTTATTTTAGGATCATTTTGAATAAAACGCTCAATTACATCCTGTTCAGAGTCAGCTTTTGTCTGTTCTATTGTTTCATTTCGATCAATTGGTTTCGCTCTTGTTAATTTTAACCATTCTGAAAAGCTTCTTTCTTTGTTTTTATCAAAATCGACAGGATCTTGTTTTAAAACCTTTTCTTCAATTTCTTCTGTTTTATCAAGATTTTCTTCAAATAAATCAGGATCTAACACCTTATCTGCTTCTTCCTTTTCCATCAGCATCATTTCTTCAACTTCATCCTGCTCCTCCTGTTTTCTTCTTGTTTTAATACGCTGTGAAATATGATGTTGTCTAAATTCTTCAGAAGTGATATATTCAAATAAAACACTTCTGTCTGCAGTATGTGCCGCAGTTTGTTTTAAAGCCGCATTATATAGAAAGCTTCCATGTTGAAATAATCCTTTTAACTGTAAGGCACGGGCTGCCTGGAAATATGGAAATTCTTCCACAATTGCAGATAATTCCCGCGTACGCAAAAGGTCAGGTTCTACATCAGCACTTAAAATTCTGTTGAAGTTCTGCGGATTCATAATTTTATTTTACCAGTTAGTCAAAGAAGCATTAAAAATATCCTGAGTGATATGTTCAAAAATTTCTTCCAAAGCGGTTTCTAAAACAGAACCGGTTAATTGTTGTTCTCCCGGATAATCATAATAAAAAGAAAATTGTCTTTCAAAATCTTTATCAGGATTAAGTTTATTGGTAAACCGGACATTTACCGCAATAGTCAATCTGTTTTGAGCAGCTCTGCTATCGCTGGTAGCAGTCATTGGCGCAATATAATATTGAACAATTTCACCTTCATATACCAGATCACCTCCCTCATTTGTCAATCCCAGGTTGGTTTGATTTTGAATCAGATCTTGTAACTGAAGTGTAAAATCTCTGTCAATTCCAGGCTCAACCAGCTCAGCATTATTTAAAAAAGTGCGAACCTGAAAAGTTTCTGCATCTCCTGTATCAGCACCTGTAAAAGAATAAATTCCACAAGCTTGAAAAGCAGCAAACAGAAACAGACTAAAAAAGATTACATAAATTTTCCTCACTTTCATTTATAAATCATAGAGTTTAATCTTTCTGTACAAGGTTCTTTCACTGATTCCCAATTCCTCAGCAGTAGGCTTTCTTCTTCCGTTATTTCTTTCCAAAGCTTTTTTAATCATCTCTACTTCCTTTTCCTGAAGAGACAAACTTTCTTCCTCTTCTACTTCCTGAGCAAAATGATAGGGATCTTTTTTCACTTCTTGTTCGCCAGCAGAATCAGGTTTTCGAATGGGCGCTGGTATTTGCAATATTTCCAAACCATCTCCGTCCTGTTCTTCAAGATTGGAATCACCATATATTTTCTGAATTAATCCTTCATTTTCGGAACGCACTTCTTCCAGATTGGCATTTTTAAGAAGTTCTAATGTAAGTTTTTTAAGATCATGAATATCATTTTTCATGTCAAAGAGCACTTTATACAAAATCTCTCTTTCATTACTGAAATCACTTCTCTCCGTTTTGGAAGGAATCACAGCCGGCAAATTGGTAAGATTATCAGGCAGATAATTCTTTAAAGTTTGGGCATCTATATTGGGTTCTTTTTCCAATACCGATATCTGTTCTGTTATATTTCTGAGCTGTCGAATATTTCCTTCCCATCGATTATTAAGCAGTAAAGCTTGTGCTTCTTCATCCAGACGAATAGTTGGTCTTTTATATTTCATCCCAAAATCAGAAGCAAACTTTCTGAATAAAAGATGAATATCTTCCTGTCTTTCTCTTAAAGGTGGAAGATGAATTTCGACTGTACTTAATCTATAATACAGATCTTCTCTGAATTTTTGTTTTTTAATAGCCTGCCGCATATCGACATTAGTAGCTGCAACAATTCTCACATTGGTCTTTTGCACTTCAGAAGAACCCACTTTTATAAATTCTCCGTTTTCTAAAACTCTCAGCAAACGAACCTGAGTGGTAAGAGGCAACTCTCCTACTTCATCCAAAAAAATAGTTCCGCCGTCAGCTTCTTCAAAATATCCTCTTCTGGTTTTAGTAGCTCCGGTAAAAGCTCCTTTCTCATGACCAAACAATTCACTGTCGATGGTTCCTTCAGGAATAGCCCCACAATTCACAGCAATATATTTATTATGCTTTCTGTGGGAATTGGAATGTATAATTTTTGGAATACTCTCCTTACCTACTCCACTCTCTCCGGTAACCAAGACAGAAATATCGGTGGGTGCTACCTGAAGAGCTTTTTCTATAGCCCGATTAAGAGCAGGGTCGTTTCCAATGATTTCATATCTTTGTTTAACAGATTGTACTGATTCCATTTATGATTCTTATCTAAAATTTATAGAGTTTTTACTGATTGTCAGAATATCCCACCGCTTCACCTATTAAAGTAGCTGTTGTGCAATCGTGTATTTTAACCATTACAAAATCTCCTACTTTATAATGTTCTTTCGGAAAAACCACAGTGGTATTTTGGGTATTTCTTCCTGCCCACTCCCGGTCTGATTTTTTAGACTCTTGTTCAATGAGCACTTCCACGGTTTGACCTACATACTTTTCAGTATTATATTTGGAATATTGCTGCTGCAATTCTATAATCTCAGAAAGTCTTCTTTTTTTGACTTCTTCCGGCACATCGTCTTCCATTCTTCTGGCAGCAAGCGTTCCGGGACGTTCCGAATAGGCAAACATATATCCGAAATCATATTTTACTCTGTGCATTAAATCCAGAGTTTGCTGATGATCTTCCTCTGTCTCACCCGAAAAACCGGTCATCATGTCAAAGGAAATAGCACAATCAGGAATTCTTTCACGGATATTATCAATCAGTTCAAAATATTCTTCTCTTGTATGCTGTCGGTTCATTGCTTTTAAAATACGATTACTTCCGCTCTGAACCGGCAAGTGAATATATTTACAAATATTTTTGTATTTAGCCATAGTGTCAATCACATCCAAAGTCATATCCTGAGGATTGGAAGTAGAGAATCGAATTCTCATTTTTGGTTGAGCGATGGCAACCATTTCCAATAAATGTGAAAAATAAATCGCATTGGCTTGTTGTTCGGGAGTAGCTTTTTTAAAATCTTTTTTCATTCCTCCGCCATACCACAGATAACTATCAACATTCTGACCTAATAAAGTCACTTCTTTATATCCTTTAGCAGCCAGATCATTAATTTCTCTGATAATACTTTCAGGCGCTCTGCTTCTTTCTCTTCCGCGGGTAAAAGGCACCACACAGAAAGTACACATATTATCACAACCTCTTGTAATAGAGACAAAAGCTGTCACTCCATTACTTTGTAAACGGACCGGAGAAATATCTCCATAAGTTTCATCTTTTGACAGAATCACATTAACCGCATCTCTTCCATTATCAATTTCACGAACCAGATTAGGAAGATCTTTATAGGCATCCGGACCTGCTACCAAATCGACTATATGCTCTTCTTCCAGAAGTTTTGTTTTCAGTCGTTCAGCCATACAGCCTAAAACACCTACTTTCATGCTGGGATTTTTCTCCCTTTTAACCGCATTATATTTTTCAAGACGCTTCCGAACCGTATCTTCAGCTTTAGCACGAATAGAACAAGTGTTTACAAAAACCAAATCTGCTTCTTCCAGCTTATCAGTCAATCCGAACCCTTCCTTTTTCATAATGGCTGCAACAATTTCGCTGTCATTAAAATTCATCGCACAGCCATAACTTTCTATATAAAACTTCCGGTCAAAATGCTCCGGCTCTTTCTTCTCTTCAACCTTCTCCTTAAGCATCACCTCCCCCTGCCTTCTTTCGTCATGTATATTAAAAATACTTTTCATAACTGCTCTTTCTTATTTTTCTAAATATAGCCTACAAAGATATCAATTTCAACCTTATGACATACTGTCAGTGAAGTTTTTTAAATTTATTTTTTAGAAGCATGGAATTGAATACCAACCCTTTTTTGGTTGTTAGATAAATATTTTTCCATAAAAAATATTTCCAAAAAGCTTTGTAAATTCAACTTCCACAACAAATTATAAGCATATTAAAAAAGAGGAAAAAACATTTAAAGAAATTAAAGTGAAAAATTTCTCCTATTTTTGCAAACAAATTTTTAAATATGGCAGAGAATTTAGTTATTGTGGAGTCCCCTGCTAAGGCAAAAACCATTGAAAGATTCCTGGGAAAGGATTTTTTGGTCAAGTCAAGCTTTGGACATATTGCAGATTTACCAACTAAAGAATTGGGAGTTGATGTAGAGAAAAATTTCAAACCTAAATATCAAGTCAGTAAAGACAAACGGAAAATAGTCAACGAATTAAAAGATTTGGCTTCAAAATCCAAAGTCGTATGGCTGGCAAGTGATGAAGATAGAGAAGGAGAAGCTATTGCCTGGCATTTGGCAGAAGAACTGGATTTAAAAAACAAGGATACCCGCAGAATTGTTTTTCATGAAATCACCAAACAAGCTATTCAAAAGGCCATTGATAATCCACGAAAAATCAATCAGAATCTTGTCGATGCACAACAAGCCCGACGAGTTTTAGACAGACTGGTAGGTTATGAGATCTCACCTATTTTATGGAGAAAAGTCAAAGGCGGACTTTCAGCCGGAAGAGTTCAATCTGTTGCTGTTCGTCTTATTGTAGAACGGGAAAGAGAGATTATGGATTTTAAACCGGAACCTTCTTTCCGGGTCGATGCTGAATTTACAACTTCAGACGGTAAAACTTTTAAAGCGAAGCTGCCGAAGAACATTTCTACCAAAAAAGAAGCAGAAGAGTTTTTAAAACAAAATATTAATGCTGTTTATTCAGTAGCCGAATTAACCAAACGACCGGCCAAAAAAACACCTGCTCCTCCTTTTACAACTTCTACCTTACAACAAGAAGCTTCAAGGAAATTAAACTTCCCGGTGGGTAAAACCATGATGCTGGCTCAAAGACTCTATGAAGCGGGACATATAACTTATATGAGAACAGATAGTGTAAATCTTTCTGATGAGGCTAAAAAAGGAGCTGCCAAAGAAATTTATTCTGCTTACGGAAAAGAATACAGCAAAACCAGAAATTACAAATCCAAATCGAAAGGCGCTCAGGAAGCTCACGAAGCTATCCGTCCAACAGATTTTTCGCGTCATTCTATCAGACAACTCGATTATGATCAGCAAAGATTATATGAACTGATCTGGAAACGGAGTATTGCCTCTCAAATGAGTGATGCAAAATTAGAAAGAACGAATGTCAGGATTGGAGCTGACAAACATGACAAACAATTTACCGCCAACGGAGAGGTCATCAAGTTCGACGGATTTTTAAAGGTATATTTAGAAGGAAGTGATGATGATAATATAGAAGAACAAAGTGGTTTACTTCCTGAAATGAAAACCGGCGATTCGCTGGATAACAATTTCATAACTGCCACCGAACGTTTCACAAGGGCTCCTGCCCGATACACCGAGGCTTCTTTAGTTAAACAACTGGAAGAGTTAGGCATAGGGCGACCTTCCACTTATGCACCTACCATCTCAACCATCCAAAACCGAAAATATATTGAGAAAGGAGAGATAGAAGGTCAGGAAAGAAAATATGCTCTTTTAACGCTTAAAGACAATAAATTATCGCAAAAAACAAAAACCGAAAAATTCGGAAGTGATAAGGGAAGATTGGTTCCTACTGACACCGGAATGGTGGTGACAGATTTTTTAGTAAAGCACTTTGAAACTATTTTAGATTATAATTTCACAGCTAAAGTAGAAGAAGATTTTGACCAGATTGCTGCCGGGAAAGAAGACTGGACGCGAATGATGCAGGATTTTTACGATCAGTTTCATCCGGTGGTAAAAGATGTAGCTGAAAATGCAGAAAGAGAGGTAGGCGAAAGAATTTTAGGAACGGATCCTAAAACCGGAAAACCTGTCAGCGCGCGCTTAGGAAGATACGGGCCTATGATACAAATAGGAAGTGTGGAAGACGAAGAAAAGCCAAAATTTGCCGGTATTCCAAAAGATCGCAGTATTCAGAACATTACTTTTGAAGAAGCTATGGATTTATTCAAACTTCCAAAAGAGCTGGGTGAATATAAAGGTGTAACTGTAGTGACCAATAATGGAAGATACGGACCTTATGTCCGGTATGGAAACAAATTTGTTTCTTTAGCTAAAAACGAAGATCCTTTAGATGTTGATTTAGAAAGAGCAATCGAACTGATTAAGGCCAAAGAAAAAGCTGATGCTCCTATATATGAATATGAAGATAAACCCGTTCAGAAAGGTGTAGGTCGTTTTGGCCCCTACATTAAATGGAATGATATGTTTATCAATGTCGGTAAAAAATACGATTTTGATAATCTAACCGAAGAAAACATCATAGAGCTGATTGAAGATAAAAAGCGAAAAGAAAGGGAGAAAATCATTCACAATTGGGAAGAGGAAGGAATTCGTGTTGAAAAAACCAGATGGAGAAGAAGTAAAATTATACAGGGAAAAATCAATATTGAATTACCTAAGGAAGTAGATGCAAAAGCTTTAACCTTAGAAGAGGTTAAAGAAATTATTGAAAAAAATAAACCTAAAGGAAAAACTAAATCTAAAAAAAGAACCCGCAAAAAAAATGCAGGCAAAAAAAAATAACTATATCTTATGAATCTTGATTTTTTGCATCCAGTGGATGAGGAGGTTTTATCTCATCTTAAAACCTTACACCCCTCTTGTCTCGGAAGGAAAATCAGCATTCATTCGGCTTCTGAATTTCCGGATTTAGAAGAAGTTCAAATAGCCATAATTGGTGTTTACGAAAACAGACGAGAGCAAGTACGGAAGAAGGAGGAATTTAATTTTAACTCCATACGCGAAGCTTTTTACAATCTTTTTCCGGGTCATTGGGATTTTAAAATTGCAGATTTGGGTAATATCTATCCAGGCCAGAGTGTAGCGGATACTGAATTTGCGCTACATGAGATTGTCAGCCATCTTTTAAAGAAAGAAATCATCCCAATTATTCTGGGAGGAAGTCAGGATCTGACTTATGCGCAATACCGGGCTTATGATTTGCACAAAAATATGGTGAACCTGGTCAATATCGATTCGAGATTTGATATAGGAAACACAGAATCTGAGATAACAGATGTTTCTTATGTAGGTCAGATGATTGTTAATGAACCTTATAATTTATTTAATTATGTAAATTTAGGCTATCAGACCTATCTCAATCCCCCCGAGGAAATAGAATTAATTGAAAAATTATTTTTTGAAGCTTACAGATTAGGAAATATATGTGAAGACATAAGTCTGGCTGAACCTTTATTACGGGATGCGGATTTGGTCAGCATGGATCTTTCATCTGTTTCTTCTATGGTCAGCAAAAGTTTAAAAGACCAGCCTAACGGATTTGACGGGCGCGAAATTTGTGCTTTATCGCGTTATGCCGGTATCAGCGACAGAGTAAGTTCTTTTGGATTGTACAACTTACAAAATCTCGATTCTCAGTTCAGCAGTTCTTTATTACCTGCAGAAATAATCTGGTATTTTATAGAAGGTTTTAATTTCAGAAAGAATGAAAAAAATATTTCAACTTCTAAAAACTTTTTAAAATATAAGGTTCCACTTGATAATGAGGTCTTAACTTTTTATAAGAGTATGGTCTCTGAACGATGGTGGGTAGAAATTTCTCCATGCGTTAACAATAAACTAAAAGAACCTACGTTTTTACCTTGTAGTCATCAAGATTATTTAACTGCCTGCAATCAGGAAATCCCTGATCGCTGGTATAAAGCTCGACGTAAAAACGAACTCTAACACACAAAGCAAAACTTAATCTTTTAATAAATAAATATTGGTTATTTGGAAATAATTAAATAGGTTTACGCCTTCCAAATAAAATCGACATAGTTCAACAGTTAAAAATTATGAAGAAAATTGTAACCATAATAGCTGCAATCGCCCTTTTAGCAAGTTGTGGAAAAGGTGATCAGGGGCAATTGGTCGGAGTAAAAGGTAAGAAATGGCATCCGGTAAAACCGATGGGAATGGTACTTATTCCCGGAGGATCATTTGTGATGGGAAAATCAGATTATGATATAGCCGGTTTGAATAACGCTCCAACTCTCACAGCAACCGTTCGTTCATTTTATATGGATGAAGCTGAAATCACAAACTCTCAATACCGTCAATTTGTTTATTGGGTACGGGATTCTGTCGTACGTCAGAAATTAGCTGAGGAAGCTGAGTTTTCAGGCGGAGGTGATTCAGAAGGTGGAAGAGGAGGTTCTATTCAAGATTTCGCCTTTAAAAACTATGCCGGAGATGATGAAGAAAATCAAACCGCTTATCAAAAATATTCCATGCATTATGACCCTACGCATCAGACGCTAAACTGGGATCCTAAAATCATTTGGAATAAAAACAGATATCCAGACGAGGGCTATGTAAGAGTAATGGATGAAATGTATCTTTCTGAAGATGAATCACCAACAGGCGAACGCATCTTAGATGTTTCTCAACTCGTTTATAAATACACCACTATGGACGTAGGAGCAGCTGCGAAAAAAGGAGCCAAAAGAAGTGATTTCGTTCAGGAGCATTCGGTAGAAGTGTACCCCGACACCACAGTATGGGTAAAAGACTTTAATTACTCCTATAATGAGCCTATGCATAATAATTATTTTTGGCATGCTGCCTATGACGATTATCCGGTTGTGGGAGTAAGCTGGCATCAGGCTAAAGCTTTCGCAGATTGGCGAACTTTATACCACAATGCATATAGAAAGAAAAAGAAATTGGAAGCTGTTCCAAGTTATCGTTTACCTTCCGAATCTGAGTGGGAATATGCCGCTCGTGGAGGAATAGACGGAGGAACTTATCCCTGGGGAGGTCCTTACACCAAAAATGACAGAGGGTGTTTCCTTGCTAACTTTAAACCTATGAGAGGAGATTATGCAGCTGATCAGGCTTTGTATACTGTAGAAGCTAAATCATACGAACCCAACGGCTATGGTCTTTATAATATGGCAGGAAATGTTTCGGAGTGGGTAGATTCATCCTATGATCCGGATGCTTATCACTTCTATTCATCGATGAACCCGAATGCCAATCAAAAGGAAATCAGCCAAAAGGTAGTCCGTGGAGGATCCTGGAAAGATGTCGCTTATTATTTGCAAGTAAGCTCAAGAGATTACGAATATGCCGACTCGGCCAGGAGCTATATCGGTTTCCGAACGGTAGAAGATTATGTAGGAACTTCAAGCACAGTTAACTTGAATCGTCCTGCACAATAAAAAACACTAACCAACCATCAAATAAACTTTATCTAAACCTTTTTTAAAACTAAACTTTTTTATTAACCTAAATTCAATCAACTAAAACCTAAAGTTATGGCAAAAAAGCAATCAAGAGCATTTGACAGATTCATCAATATGTGTTACGGATTAGGAGCATCTATTGTAATTATTGGAGCTTTATTTAAAATTCAACATTACAGTATAGGTCCTATCACAGGAGGGGTTATGTTAACCCTTGGTCTTCTTACTGAAGCATTTATTTTTGCAGTTTCTGCTTTTGAACCTTTACAACCAAAATATGATTGGGCAGCTGTTTATCCGGAATTAACCGGTGCAGGAACCAGTTCCAGAAAACCACAGGCCCTTCAGGAAACGCCCGATCAAATTGAGGCTTCTCTCTCTAAGAAATTAGATAAAATGCTAAAAGAAGCTAAAATTGACGGCCAACTAATGGAAAGCTTAGGATCCAGCATTAAAAATTTTGAAGGTGCTGCTAAATCTATGGCTCCGACAACAGAAGCAATGGCTTCCCAGAAGAAGTACAGCGAAGAAATGACACGCGCTGCACTGAACATGGAAAACTTAAATAATTTGTATAAAGTTCAACTTGATTCTTACAACAAACAAACCTCAGCTAATGAAGCTATGGCTCAGAATGCACAGCTTCTACAAAAGCAAATGGAATCACTCACCAATAACATCACCAGCTTAAATCAAGTTTATGGCGGCATGTTAACGGCTATGCGTCCTTCTAAATAATGAGAAAAGAATTAATTAAAGAACTTTATAAAATTTTTTAAACTAAAGTAGGAATATGGCATCGATACAGGAATTAGATGGAAGGCAACGGATGATTAACATGATGTACATCATCTTTATTGCTATGCAAGCCTTAAACATGTCCAAAGAGGTTCTCACCGCCTTTGGAGATGTTAACAACAGCCTTACCACCAACATTGAACAAAACGATCAACAGAATAAGCTTTTGATGGCCGGATTGGCTGCCAGAGCTGAAGACCAGCCGGAAAAATATCGACCGCTTCATGAAAAGGCGATTGAAATTGACAAATCCGGAAATGACCTGGTGTCTTTTATTGAAGGATTAAAAAATGATCTTCTCGAAAAAACACCAAGAGATGAAGATGGAACTCTTCTATATGAAACTATGGATTCAAATGATGAAATCAATCAAAAGTTTTTTGCAAACGATCAATTGACTGATGAAGCTATTGAACTTCAAAGAAGAGTAGAAAGTTTCCGTGAGGAAGCTGCCGAACTTGCAATAGCCGGCGAAAACCCAAAATTAGCAGAAGATATCCGAGCTAAATTTGATACCAGTCCTGTAAAAACAAAAGACGCAGGAACTTTAGATTGGATGAACTATAATTTTGAAGGATTTCCGCTGATAGCAGGAATAACAAAATTGACCAATATTCAGGCTAATGCAAAACAGGTACAAACCGATTTACTAAATAGTATGGTGAGCGGACAATTAGAAAGTGATGTTTCTATGACCAATTATCAAGCTATTGTAGTTCCTGATAAAACTGCTTTCTTCTCCGGTGAAAACTTCACAGGAAAAGTAGTATTAGGACGTTTTGACAGCACCCTAAACTTTAACGAAGTAACTATTAACGGAAGAAAAGTAGAGGACATTGAAGCCGGTCAGGTAAATCTTAGCTTTCCAGCAGGAAACGTAGGAGAACAGGATATCAAAGGAGAACTTCATTTTAGAGAAGGAGACTCTATTGTTAAGATTCCTGTGGCAAGCAAATATACCGTAATCCCAAGACCTAACTCAGCAGTAATTTCAGCTGATAAGATGAATGTGGTTTACAGAGGAGTTCAGAACCCCATGACTATTTCTATTCCGGGTGTGAGCGATGCTACAGCTAATGCTCCGGGACTAAGACACGTTAGCGGACCTAACTATATGATGTCTCCGGGAGCAGGAAGAGATGTAACCATCAATGTTTCAGGTAGATTACCAAACGGAGAAAGTGTTAGCGACAGCCAAACTTTTAGAATTAAAGACATTCCTTCTCCTGTAGGAACCGTTCGTGGCCAGTTAGGCTCAGGCGGACCCATTAAAATGCAGAAGAATGGTCTGAAAATTTCTACTATTGGTGCAGTAATTCCTGACTTTGATTTTGATTTGAATTTGAACATTTCAGGATTTAAGTTACAAGTTCCGGGAACACCGGTAGTTGTAGTACAGGGTCAAAAGCTTAATAGCGCCGCACAACAAGCTGTAGATGCAGCAAGAAGAGGTTCAACGGTTATGATTTTTGACATTCAGGCGAGCATTGCCGGAAATACAGATTATAGACTTAAGCAAGTTACTCCTATTTTAGTAGAGTTAACCAACTAAGTAAAAAATATTAAATTAAAATTCTCATGAAATTGAAGAGCTTTTTAACAGTAGCATTTATAATATCAGCAAGCTTTGCTTTTGCGCAGAGTAATATTTTAAATGCCACCACTGTAGATGAACTTTATCACAAATCTGAAGGAGAAATAAATGCTGAAGAAGAAGCCAAACCTTTAGAATATGGATATATCAACAATAGAGATATTCTTTGGGCTAAAACGGTTTGGGAGTACATTGATCTTAATCAGCGTGCAAATTTCCCTTACCTCTTCCCCATCGATACCGGGCAAATTGGGAAGGATCGAAAATCTTTGTATAATGTTTTAGTTGATAATGTCAAAAATGGCAACATTAAAAACATTTATGCAGATTCTTATTTCAGCCGGAAGAGAAGCTTTGAAGAACTGGAAGCTACCCTTCACAGAAGAGATACTTTAGATATTGGTTTTGAACAAATCAATGCCGGTGAAGAACTCAGTGAAGAGTATGTCGACAGAATTGATGTGGACGGAAATGATGTTCAGGGTTTCAAAATCCGTGGATACTGGTATTTTGATAAAAGACAGGGAGATTTGCGTTACAGACTTTTAGGTTTAGCACCAATGGTAATAGATGCTACAGCTAAATCAATGGGAACAGAGGATCCTGAACCAGTTGAATTGTTCTGGGTATTTTATCCTGAAGCACGTGATGTTCTTTTTAAAGCTCAAGTATTTAATGCTGATAATACTGCTCAACCTTTCAATTTTGATCAACTCTTAAATGCAAGAAGATTTAGCGCAGTCATTTATAAAGAAGACAATGATTTCGGTGACAGAGAAATCAATGACTATATTAGTGAAAACGCTATGAATCGATTACTTGAAGCAGAGCGTATCAAAGAGGAAATCAGAGAATTTGAATCTAATATGTGGAATTATTAACCTATAGATTTAATAAATTTGCAGCGTCCTTAAAAAGGGCGCTGTTTTTTTTTAAATAGTTTCCATGATGTTAGATTATTTAGTGGTTGGTTTTGGATTGGCAGGTCTACATATTGCCCATGTTCTGGAAAAAAACAAAAAAAGTTTTTCTGTAATTGATCCTCTTCAAAAAAACGCTTCCAGAGTTTCCGGGGGACTTAATTGCCCGGTAATTTTCCGACATTACACCCAAGCCTGGAAAGCAGAAACTTTTCTCCCTAAGGCCGAGAAAATTTATAAGGAAATCGAAAAAAAACTTGAGATAAAAATTTTAAAACCTATTTCTTATTATAAACAAATTGATTCTTATAAAGATCAAAATGATTGGTTTGTCGCTTTAGATAAACCGGAAATGAAAAATTATCTCTCCCCTACACTAACCAAACTTATTCATTTTAATTCTCCTTTTGATTATGGTGAAGTGTTTCACTGTTCTTTAGTAGATGTTCCGACCCTAATTCAATTCTTTTCTGAAAAACTTCAGCAAAAAAATCAATTTAAAAAAGCTTTATTTGATTATAGAAATTTAGAAATCTCAGAAAGTCAAGTTTCTTATAAAAACATCACAGCTAAAAAAATAATCTTTTGTGAAGGAATAGGTATCAAACAAAATCCATTTTTTAGATCTGTTCCTGTTTCAGGTAATAAAGGAGTTTATTTAATTATCCATGCTCCTGATCTAAAAGTGCCTTATGTACTTAAAGCAGGATATTCACTAATTCCTTTAGGAAATGATCTTTATAAATTTGGAGCTACTTTTGATAGAGAATACAAGGAAATTTCACCGGAAACAAAAAATAAAAAACTATTACAAAATCAACTGGACAAAATCTTAACTTGTTCTTATAAAGTAAAAGCGGTAGTTTCGGGAATTCGACCTACCATTCCGGACCACAGGCCGGTTATCGGAAAACATTTTCAAGATTCAAAAATTTTGATTTGCAATGGATTTGGCAGTCATGGAATCATGACGGCCCCCAGTATGGCCAAAGCATTAATAGATATGGATTTATATGACAAACCTATGTCTCCGGAGATTGATGTAAATCGTTTTTTTAAAAAACCTTAGTAAAAAAACTATTGTACCTTTAATTAGTATATTTATCACAACCCATGAAAAAAGTATATGCATGATTAATGTTCACAATTTATCCATCAGCTTTTCAGGCAAAGATTTATTTGAAGAAATATCTTTTAGACTGGCAGCGGGAGATCGTGTAGGACTCATTGGCAAAAATGGAGCCGGAAAATCTACTTTATTAAAAATACTTTCCGGAGAATTAGAACCTCAATCAGGAAATATAGCCTATGAAAAAGATCTTAAAATTGGTCTGCTAAAACAAGATATAGAATTCCAAACCGGTCATACAGTATTGGAAGAGGCTTATCAAGCTTATGAAGAAATCTTAAAAATAGAAAAGAAGATAGAAGAAACCTCTACTGCCCTTGCAGAAAGAACCGATTATGAAAGTGAAGGTTATCATCAATTAATGATTGACATTAATGACTTGCAACAACGTTATGAGATTTTGGGAGGATATAATTATGAAGGTGAAACTGAACGGGTTTTAAAAGGATTAGGATTTACAGAAAATGATTTTGAAAAACCCACTGATACTTTTTCAGGAGGCTGGAGAATGAGAATAGAATTGGCTAAGCTTTTATTAGAGAAAAATGATGTCATTCTTTTAGACGAACCTACCAACCATTTGGATATTGAAAGCATTATCTGGCTGGAAGATTTTTTAAAAAACTACCAGGGCTGTGTAGTCATTGTTTCTCACGACAAAATGTTTTTGGACAATGTAACCAATCGTAGTATTGAAATATCCTTAGGTCAGATTTATGATTACAATAAACCTTATTCTGAATTTATTCAGCACCGAAAGGAAATAAGAGAACAACAAATAGCCGCTCAAAAAAATCAGGAAAAAGAAATTCGTCAAACCGAAAAACTAATTGATCGTTTCCGGGCAAATGCTTCAAAAGCCTCCATGGCTCAGTCATTGATTAAAAAACTTGACAGAATGGACCGAATTGAAGTAGATCAGGAAGATACTGCAGTTATGAATATTGAATTTCCCATATCTGTCAATCCCGGAAAGGTTATTTTTGAACTGGAAAATATTTCTAAATCCTATGGTCCAAAAAAAGTACTTAACAATATCAATTTATTAATTAATCGTGGTTCTAAAATCGCCTTTGTAGGTCAGAACGGACAAGGGAAATCTACTTTAGCTAAAATTCTGGTGAATGAAATCGACCATCAAGGACATTTAAAAAGGGGACATAACGTTCAAATCGGATATTTCGCCCAAAATCAAGCTGATTATCTTGAACCTGACACAACAGTACTTGACACCATGCTCGATGCTGCAGATGAAAAAACCCGCAGAAAAGTCAGAGATATTTTAGGGGCTTTTTTATTCAGTGGAGATGAAGTGGAAAAACAGGTTAAAGTTCTTTCGGGAGGTGAGCGAAATCGACTGGCACTGGCAAAAATGCTTTTGCAACCACTGAACGTGTTAATCATGGACGAACCGACTAATCACCTTGATATTCAATCTAAAAATGTTTTAAAACAGGCCCTTAAAAATTTTGAAGGAACTTTAATTCTCATTTCTCACGATCGGGATTTCCTACAAGGACTTACCAATATAGTGTATGAGTTTAAAGATTTTAAACTCAGGGAATATTTAGGAGACATAGATACTTATCTTGAAAGCAGAGAACTTGAAAATATGAGGCAGGTAGAAGAAACTACTAAAACCGCTTCACCTAAAAAAGAAAAAAAATTAGATCAAAATCAGCAAAAGGCGCGCCGAACCCTGAGAAATAAAATCAACAAATTAGAAACTAAAATTAGCAAACTGGAAAAAAAGATTCAGGAAAAAGATCTGGCTCTGGCTTTAGAATATGAAAAAACCACATCCGACCCCGGTTTTTTTGAAGATTATCAAAAGGATAAACAACAACTCGAACAGTTAATGAAAAAATGGGAAAAGTCACAAGAAGAATTTGAAGAAAAATATATTTAGAATTCTTTCCATTTAACTCCTCCCCTTTTCTTAAAAAAATATTTCTGAGCATTCAAATCATCTTTCCACAGCTTTTTTCTTTCGCTAAAAAAATGCGATATTTGGGAAAACATTTTTGATATGCCATTTTATCATAAACTGGGAAAAATCCCTCATAAGCGTCATACCGTTTTTAAAAATCCAAAAGGCGGCATTTATTACGAACAGCTTTTTGGAACAGAAGGCTTTAGTGGTATGGCTTCTCTACTTTATCATATACACAGACCTACACAGGTAAAAGAGATTAAAAGAAGTAAAGATGTAAAACCAAAAATTGCCGTAGATGTCAATATTGAATCCCTTCTTTTTGACGGTTTTCAGGTAAAGCCGGTGAAAGATTATCTGGACAGCAGGATTCCTGTAATGGTTAATGATGATATTCAAATCATACTTTCAGCTCCTCAGCAATCAACTGATGATTATTTTTATAAAAACTCCGATTCTGATGAAGTGATTTTTATTCATCAGGGTGAAGGAAAATTACGAACTCAATTAGGAAATCTGGATTTTAAATACGGAGATTACTTAGTAATTCCACGCGGAATTATTTATAAATTAGATTTTAACACCACAGACAACAGACTTTTGATTGTGGAATCCCGTCAACCAATTTATACTCCCAAGCGCTATCGAAATGAATTCGGTCAGCTTTTAGAGCATTCTCCTTTTTGTGAGCGCGATCTAAGACAACCGTATGAACTGGAAAGCCATGATGAAAAAGGTGATTTTCTTTTAAAAATAAAGAAACAAGATAAACTTTTTGATATGGTTTATGCCACTCATCCATTTGATGTAGTAGGATATGACGGATATAATTATCCTTATGCATTTTCCATTCATGATTTTGAACCCATCACGGGAAGAGTACATCAACCCCCACCTGTACATCAAACCTTTGAGACCACAGCTATGGTAATTTGCTCTTTCTGTCCTCGATTGTACGATTATCATCCGCAAGCAATTCCTGCTCCATACAGTCATAGCAATATTGACAGCGATGAAGTTCTTTATTATGTAGATGGAAATTTTATGAGTCGCCCTGATATCGAAATAGGAACACTAACCTTACACCCGGCCGGTATTCCTCATGGACCTCAACCCGGAGCAACAGAAGCCAGTATTGGTCAAAAGGAAACCAAGGAATTAGCCGTTATGGTTGATACTTTCAGACCTTTAAAAATCACGGAAGAAGGTTTAAAACTAACAGACAGAAAATATTATAAGTCCTGGTTGGAATAGCACAACCTTCTCACCATAAACCTTTTGGTTTAACATATAAAACAAAAACAATAAAAACTAAAAAACAAATGAAAATGAAAGACACCACTTCTTTAGAATTAGATAAGATCGTAAAAGATGCGGAAGATTTTTTACCTATTTTAGGTACAGATTATGTAGAATTTTATGTTAGCAATGCTAAGCAGGCAGCTCATTACTATCAATCAGCCTGGGGATTTCAACCTATCGCTTATAAAGGATTGGAAACCGGATCAAAAGATGTAGTTTCTTATGTAGTTAAACAAGATAAAATCTGTTTTGTTCTAACCAGTCCTTTAGACAAAGGCGGAGAAATCAACAGACATATTGATCTACATGGAGACGGAATCAAGGTAGTGGCCCTTTGGGTAGATGACGCTACAAAATCCTGGGAAGAAACCACTAAACGAGGTGCCAAATCATTTATGGAGCCTGAAACCATGGAAGACGAACACGGAAAAGTTGTTCGTTCCGGAATTTACACTTATGGAGAAACCGTTCATATTTTTGTAGAAAGAAAAGATTATAAAGGAGCTTTTCTTCCGGGTTTTAAAGCCTGGAATCCTGACTATCAACCTCCAAGCACCGGATTAAAATATATTGACCATACCGTTGGAAATGTAGATTGGGGAAAAATGAATCAGTGGATCGAGTTTTACCGCGACGTTTTAGGCTTTGGTCAGATTATTTCTTTTGACGACAAGGATATTTCAACTGAATATTCTGCATTGATGAGTAAAGTAATGGCAAACGGAAACGGAAGAATTAAATTCCCCATTAACGAACCGGCTGAAGGAAAAAGAAAATCCCAAATTGAAGAGTATTTAGATTTTTATAATGGTGAAGGCGTCCAGCATTTAGCTTTAGCTACAGATGATATCATCAAAACTGTAAGAGAACTCCAAAGCAGAGGAGTAGAATTCCTAACCATTCCTACTACTTATTATGATGATTTGATTGAAAGAGTAGGTAAAATAGATGAAGATGTAGAATCTTTAAAAGAGCTTGGAATTTTGGTAGATGTAGATGATGAAGGTTATTTGCTTCAATTATTTACTAAACCTTTATCTGTCAGACCGACTTTTTTCTTTGAAATTATTCAGAGAAAAGGAGCAAAATCTTTCGGTAAAGGAACCTTTAAAGCGCTTTTTGAAGCCATTGAAAGAGAACAAGCTTTAAGAGGAACCTTATAAAAAAGAAAATCAACTGAAAATCAGACACTTATATCAAAAATAAAAAACACACTTTTGTTTTGGCAGTTTGACATATTCTTGTATCTTCGCGCCGCATTTCAGAAGTGGTGTTCTGGAATATTTTTGAAAGTATTTTTTCATAAGTTAAGTTTTAGTTGGTTAATAAGATAAAACCCTGTTCATTTAACGGCAGGGTTTTATCTTTTTTTATTTATATTTGGTTTGGATATTGCATTGGTTTAAGTGTATTAACTCTAAAACCTATTTATGAAATTTACCGATCTGACTTACCCAATGAAAAAGCTTTCATTTCTATTCTTTTTATTCTTGTTTCTTTTATACTCCTCAAAAGGAATTACCCAATCTCAAACCTATCAGGATGGCGAATGGATTCAACTAAGAATTTATTATGGATGGTTTAATGCCTCTTTTGCCACTCTTGAAGTAAAAGAAAAATCAATTGGAAACACTCCGGTTTATCATGTAAAGGGAAACGGAAAATCAACCGGATTGCTTCATGCATTTTTTAAAGTTGATGACACTTATGAGTCCATAATCAACAAAGAAACTCAATTACCCATTCAATTTATCAGAGATATAAATGAAGGCGGACATACCAAAAATCAAATTATCTGGTATGATCAGCGTCAGCAGCGCGCAAAAATAAGAGACTTAAAACACAATACCACCAAAGAATTTGATACCGATCGTAATGTGCAGGATATGATTTCAGCATTTTATTTTGCCAGAAATCAGATTGAAGACCATCTCAAAAACCCGGGAGATGAATTAACCATCGATATGTTCTTTGATGAGGAAAATTATAAATTTAAAATAGTATATTTGGACCAGGAAGTCATAAAAACTAAATATGGTCGGATAAAAACCTTAAAGCTTCGCCCTTATGTACAAGCGGGCAGGGTTTTTAAAGAGCAAGAAAGTTTGACTGTCTGGATTTCAGCAGACAAAAATAAAGTTCCTATCAGAGTCAAGGCAAAATTAGCCGTAGGAAGTTTAACAGCTGATCTTGAAGATTATAAAGGATTAAAATATCCATTGGAAACTATTAATTAAAGTATCATTCAAAAAAAGATTCGATTGAAACGCATTCTCCACTCTCTCGCAATTAGTTTTTGCCTGATCTGCCTAACTGCTTGTAAGGAAGAAAAGGCCAAAACTCCCGAACCTCTTGAAACGGCAGAAGTAAAAACCAAATTAAAAAAACCGGAACTCAGACTTCATTATGGGTATAACCTGGAAGATTATGATCTTCAGTATGATACCATTCGAAATGGAGACAGTTTTGGAAAAATATTAGGTGCTCAAGGCTTTTCTTCACAAGAAATTTTCAATGTTGTTGAAAAAGTAAAAGACAGCTTTAATACTGCCCGGATCTTAGCAGGGAAACCTTATATTTTGGTGAGGGAAAAAGAAAATCCGGATCAGCTTTCTGCGTTGGTTTATAAAAATGATCTGATTAACTACACAATCATCAATTTTAAAGATAGTGTTTATGCCTATCGCAAGAAAAAACCTGTAAGCATAAAGCGTCGTGCAATTTCGGGAGCTATTTATTCTTCTTTATCTGAATCTATGGATAAAGCCGGAGCAAGCGCTGCTTTAATTCATGAATTATCTTCATTATACCAATGGAAAATTGACTTTTTCAGACTTCAAAAAGCTGATCAGTTTAAAGTAATTTTTAATGAAAGATATGTCAATGACACTATTTACGCCGGCATTCACTCTATTGAAGCAGCTCAATTCATTCATCGATCAGAACCTTATTATGCTTTTCATTATAATCCGGAAGGAAAAGATCTTTCAGATAAATTTTATGATGAAGAAGCAAAAACCCTTCAAAACTTTTTCCTGAAGGCACCTGTAGAATATACCCGTATTTCATCCCGTTACTCACTCAGACGCTTTCATCCGGTACAAAAACAGTGGAAAGGTCACTTAGGAACAGATTATGCTGCTCCTACCGGAACTCCTATTCGCTCTACTGCAGACGGAGTGGTGATAGCTTCTTCATATACACGCTTTAACGGAAACTATGTAAAAGTAAAACACAATTCGAAATATACCACCCAATATTTGCATATGTCAAGAAGAAAGGCAAAAGTCGGGCAAAGGGTAAAACAAGGAGATGTTATAGGGTATGTAGGTCAGACAGGTTTAGCTACCGGACCACATGTTTGTTATCGTTTCTGGGTAAATGGCGAACAAAAAGATCCTTATAAAGAAAGAATGCCAAGCTCAGATCCTTTAGCAGAAGAATTAAAACCGGACTATTTTAAATTTATTGCACCTTTAAAAGAAGAACTTGATTCAATTATTGTTGAAGATCCGGTAAATGAAGAACAATTAGCCGGATTTTAATCTATATTTGAATTTTAAATTTAAAACTTAATTTTTTAATTTATTTTTTATGAAAACCGGATTTATACATTTACATTCCTTTTTAGCTTATTTGGTTCTTATTCTTCTCATCATAGCCGTCATTAATGCTTTATTGGGTTTAACCGGAAGAAGAGTTTTTCAGGCCAGAGATTTAAGGATTTCTTTATTTACTCTTATCCTGGCTCATCTGCAATTATTGACCGGTATCTTAGTGTTTTTTGTTTCTCCTATGATCAGATGGTTTGACAGTGAGTCTGAAGTTTCTCTGATTATGAAAAATTCTGATTTACGACTCTATAATTTAGAACATCCTTTGATGATGATTATCGGAATCATACTGATTACCATAGGTTTTTCTAAACATAAAAAGAGTGTTACAGATAGAGGGAAATTTAAAACCATTTTCATTTTTTACCTGATTGCTTTAGTTTTAATCTTAAGCAGAATTCCCTGGAACGCCTGGTTGTAAAATCTTATCTTAAAAAACTATTGCATAAACATGTTGTTAAGACGAAAAATAATTTGTAGAATTATTTTTTATTCCAATTTATTTTAAATGTCTTCAGAAACTGAAAATTCATCCATACAAAGCAGCAAGCAAAAACCCATTTCCCTTGGAGGAGCTTTAATTCCTATTATAGCACTGGTAGCTATGCTTGCTTTTAATGTTCATGTTTTTGGAGAAGATTCTTTAGCCGGATCCAATCAGTTTATTTTATTAATGGGTGCTTCCGTAGCAGCTATTGTTGGGTTTAGTCTAAAGATAAATTATGCAGAAATGATGGGGGAAGTAGCGAGAAATGTAAGCTCGATTACTGAACCCATTTTTATTTTATTGATGGTTGGTGCTTTAGCAGGAACCTGGATGGTGAGCGGGATTATACCCACCATGATTTATTATGGCATGGAAATTCTCAATCCGACTATTTTTCTGGCAGCCAGTTTAATAATTTGTGTCATCATTTCGATGGCAACCGGAAGCAGCTGGACTACTTCAGCCACTGTAGGAATTGCTTTAATAGGAATAGCCAAAGCATTGGGAATATCGCAGGCCATTACAGCGGGCGCCATATTATCAGGTGCTTATTTTGGAGATAAAATGTCTCCTTTAAGCGACACCACTAATTTAGCCCCGGCTATGGCAGGAACGGATTTATTTACTCATATCCGTTATATGACAATCACTACCATCCCCACTATCGTAATTACCCTGATAGTTTTTATTATTATAGGACTCAATATTGATGTTTCCGGAGCTGCAAGCCCTGATGCTATTTTAAATGTGGTCAGAGAAAATTATACCATCACCCCCTGGTTATTTGTTGTTCCTTTAATTGTCATTATTTTAATTATACGAAAAACACCTCCTTTTATAGCTCTCATATCAGGAACGCTTTTGGGAGCCATCGCAGCTTTAATCTTTCAGCCTGAAGTTGTAAAAGAAATAGCCGGCGCAGGTGAGTTAAATATTTCTTCAGCCTATAAAGGAATTTTAAACGCCATAACTGTTGAAACAGGAATTTCAACCGGAGACCCCACCCTGGATGATTTATTTTCCGCCGGTGGAATGGCCGGAATGTTACCCACGGTTTGGCTGATATTATGCGCCATGGTATTTGGAGGAGTAATGGAAAAAATAGGCGCTTTAGCCAGAATCAGCAAAGCCTTATTGAATCTTTTTCATTCTACTTTCGGACTTTTTGCCAGCACAGTGGCCAGTTGCATCACTTTAAATGCTACCGCTTCCGATCAGTATTTATCATTGGTAGTAGCCGGAAAAATGTTTTCTTCAGCATATCGTGAAAAAGGCCTGGCACCTGAAAATCTAAGTCGTACTTTGGAAGATTCAGGAACAGTCACTTCTGTTCTTTTCCCCTGGAACACCTGCGGTGCATATCACAGCGGTGTATTAGGAGTAGCAACCGGACAATATTTTATGTATGCTATTTTTAATTATTTAAGTCCTTTTATGACTTTATTTATAGCCGCTATCGGATATAAAATAAAAATGCTCGCTTCTCATAGCAAACAACCTGCTTAAAAGAAATTAAATTACTCATCCTAAATTCCTTAAATATGAAATTAGATATTTTAGCCATAGGCGCTCATCCTGATGATGTAGAACTTTCTTGTGCCGGCACCCTGGCCAAAGAAATTGATCGAGGCAAAAAAGTAGGAATCTTAGATTTAACCCGGGGAGAATTAGGAACCAGAGGTTCAGCAGAAATTCGCGATCAGGAAGCTGCTGAAGCATCGAAAATTCTGGGAATTCACTTGAGACATAACTTAGGGTTTAGAGATGGATTTTTTCAAAATGATGAAGCACACCAATTGGAAATCATCAAATTCATCAGAAAACATAAACCTCAAATAGTTTTAACCAATGCCATTAAAGATCGGCATATAGATCACGCCAAAGCAGGAGAACTAACTGCAGCTGCTTGTTTTTTAAGCGGATTAAAAAAAATTGAAACTCAGCTTGATGGTGTTGCTCAAAAAGCCTGGCGTCCTCAACTTGTTTTACATTACATACAATGGCAAGATCTTGATCCGGATATAGTAGTCGATATTTCAGGATATATGTCTGTCAAAATGGAAGCTGTACGCGCATATCGCTCACAATTCTTTGATGAAAAAAGCAAAGAACCTGAAACACCTATCTCAACCAATAACTTTCTTCAAAGTGTAGAATACAGAGCGAGAAACTTAGGAAGACAGATTTTTAAAGAACACGCAGAAGGTTTTAATATCGATCGTTATCCGGGAGTGGACTCAATTTTCGATTTAATTTAAAAAAATATTTTGTCATCTCAAGTTTTTGTTTAAATTTGCAGTTGCTTTTACGGTGGATGTAGCTCAGTTGGTTAGAGCGCCTGATTGTGGTTCAGGAGGTCGTCGGTTCGAGACCGATCTTCCACCCTTTAAAAAATCCTTTCTTTGCTTAAAGAAAGGATTTTTTTGTTGGAGATAATAGTTTAAAAATGTGCAGGGTTTTTATGCAAATTGCACATTTTAAATCTTTAGGAGTCAGAGTCAAAATATAATCATTCAAGAAATGAGATTGTTATTGGTGCGTTTTAAATCTTTGAAAACAAGAATAAAAAACCATTAGTATTACATTTATTTTATAAAATTAATCTGACCTAAAGAGGCACGCAAGACTAAATCTGTGAGTTGTCGATTAAAATCTTCTTCTATAATAAATCTTCTATAAAAATCCAGATCTTGAGATCTTCTTTGTTGCATGACTTCTTCAAAGATTTCTTTAAAAGCTAATCTTTGATTTTCCAGATCTTTAGTATCAGCTACTTTAGAATTAAAATCAGGATGGCTGGCAGAAACTTTGCTTAAAGCGATAATTTTGATTCTGTTTTCTTCAGGTGTGCCACTAAAATCCCGGAACCAGCGTTCATTAAAGGCTTCAATTATTCTCTCCAATTCATCTTTTTCCGATTCGCCGTAAGCACCTCTTGGGTTGGGATTTTGGGGAGTCAATTCAGCATCGGAGGGATCCAATTCGATTTTCTTGTTTAATTTTGTTCTTTCTATGCCGTAAGTCGATAGATCAACAGATTCTAACAACTCATCCAAGGCATCACCTTCTGTATCACGAACAATTAATTTCGGAATTAAAAATTTCAAAAACCAGAATAGCTTTTCCCAATCGATAATTTCATAAGGAAGAATAGCCGCCATTTGTCCGTAAACCTTTACAAACTGTTTGGCTTTTATCTTGAAATCTGCTTTTTCTTTATCTTCCAAATCCAATTCGTCATTAAAACGATCGGCAGCAGTATCAATTATCGGACTCAAAAATTCCGCATCCATATTATTGAAATAGCGTTTGTTGAATTCTTCCACTTCAGATTGTTCATAAACGCCTACTTCTTCCATATTTTCTTTTAATTCATGCAGAACATTAACATCTGTAGGTCGTTCTAAAGTAGTCACTGTATAGAAATCATTAAAAGCTTTTTGAATATCTTCGACATCATTGAAAAAATCCAATACAAACAAATCTTCTGTCTTCTTCCCTAAACTATTGGCAGAACGGTTTAAACGAGATAAAGCCTGAACCGCTCTTACACCTTGTAATCTTTTGTCAACATACATGGCACATAATTTAGGCTGATCAAATCCCGTTAAATATTTATCGGCAACTACCAATAAACGATATTCATCTTCATCAAATTTATATCTGGTGTCATTTTCTGAAAAGCCATTCATCTGCGCTTCCGTATATTCAATGCCATCTACTTTTTTTGAACCTGAAAAAGCTACGATTATTTTAAAAGGTTTTCCTGCTTTTTCTAATTCCTTTTGCAAAGCCTTATAATAACGAATAGCTGATTCTATACTTTGACAGATAACCATTCCTTTGGCTTTGCCTTTCAATTTTTTAGTTTTGACCACAGAATTGACAAAATGATCAAACATAATTTCTGCCTTTGTTGCTATAGTTTGCTCATCTCTCTCTACAAATGCTTTTAGTTTTTTTTGAGCTCTGGCAGAATCAAAAAGCGGATTATCTTCTATGGATTTTGTTATTTCATAATAACTTCTATAGGTGGTATAATTAGATAAAACATCTAAAATAAAACCTTCTTCAATTGCCTGTTTCATGGAATATAAATGAAAAGGTTTAAAAGAACCATCTTTTTGTTTTATTCCAAATTTCTCTAAAGTCGTGTTTTTTGGCGTGGCTGTAAAAGCAAAATAAGAAGCATTTCCACTCATCTTTCTGGATTCCATTACCTGGTTTATTTTATCCTGATAATCTTCTACTTCTTCTTCTGTATTTCCCAAAGCCCGATTTAGATTATCTGCTGTAGTTCCGGATTGTGAACTGTGTGCTTCATCAATAATAACAGCAAACTGTTTATTACTCAAATCTGAAATCTCATCTACAATAAACGGAAATTTCTGAATGGTAGTTACTATTATTCTTCTTCCAGTTTCCATAGCCGCTCGCAATTCGGCAGAAGAATGTGCAGCTGCAACAATATTCTTGGCTTGTGAAAAACTTTTAATGTCGTCTCTCAATTGCTTGTCCAACAATCTTCGATCAGTTACTACCAATACCGAATCAAATAATTGCTGATCCATTGATCGATTACCGGCAGCTTTTTCATTTTCAGGATAAATACCGATAAGCTGATAAGCCAGCCAGGTAATAGAAAATGATTTTCCTGAACCTGCACTGTGTTGAATTAAATAACGTTTTCCCACACCTTTTTCAGAAGCATCAGCTATTAATTGTCGAACCACATCAAGCTGATGATAACGAGGAAAAAATAAAGTTGATTTTTTTCGTAATGGATCTTCTGATTTTCCATCAAATCGAACAAAGTTCTGAATGATTTGTGCGATGCTTTCTTTTTGAAAAATTTCTTGCCATAGATAAGCAGTTTTATGACCAAAATCATTTGGAGGATTACCTTTTCCATTGTTATGACCTTTATTGAAGGGTAAGAAAAACGTTTTTTCTCCCGCCAATTTAGTGGTCATATATATTTCATCCGGATCGACTGCAAAATGAACTATACAACGACCAAATTGTAATAACGGCTGCCTGTTATCTCTGTCTTGTTTATATTGTCTGATTCCATTGACTCTGGCTGTTTGCCCGGTCCACGGATTTTTTAGTTCTAAAGTAGAAATAGGAATTCCATTGATGAAGATCACCATATCTATTTCTTGCAACGGATTATCAATAGAATAAGAAAGCTGACGGGTAACGCTAAATTGATTCTTTTTGAAATTATCTTTTACCTGTTGACCGGAATTTGCCAATGGTGCCACATAAAACAAATCAAAATGCGCATCTTCAATAGCCAGACCATTTCGTAATAAACGCAAAACACCGTAGCGCTGAATCAATCTGTCAAACCGTTCTAAAATTTTTAACTTCCAATCACTGTTTCGTTTAAGTTTCTCCAATTCTTGCGGCTGACTTTCTTCTAAAAAAGAGAAAAAACGAACAACATCTAAAGCATATTTCTTGTCAAAATCATTGGGATTTCCCACATAATATCCTTGTCCTCCATAAATCTGATTAGGTTCAGAAATATCTTCTTGCGTCAAAATCTCGGAAGTAGTTCCGGTTAAGGATTTCTTGATGTGGATTTCTAATGCTTGTTCGTTGGTGTTACTGGTCATTTTAGACGAATTCAAATTATAAAATTAACTAAATTTTATTAATCTCAAATTTATTGAAAATTAATTAAAAGCATTTCAATTATGATTTTCTTTTGCTATTTTCGGTTGTACTAACAATTTGCTTTTAGAAATAGAATTTTTTGAGCTTACATTTAGGTTTAATAATCAAGATGGAAATATGAGCCGTTTTAAAGGCTTATCTATTCAAGAATTAGCGGATTTTTTAAATGCGCTTAATAAAGCTATCACATCTAAAAATCAATTAGTTGTAAGCGAAATAAAAGGGAATTGCTATGCACCTGTTGTCAGTACTCCTATTAAAACTGAATGTGAAGAGCTCAAGGTACTACATTCAGAAATTGAAAAAGGAAATTACAATAGCTTGAATAAAAACGAGAAAATCTATTTTAATTACTTAGGAGAGCTTCTAAAAAAAGGATATGGTTTGAGTGTTTATGACCAAAAAAAAGATTTTTACAAAAGCATTGAAAATATTTCCATTAAAAAACATTATCCACATTATTATAGCACCAATGAGATTACAGGTGTCTTAACTCAAATTGGAAGTAGAAACTTAGCATCTAAAAATATAATTTTTGTAGATTCTTATCCTACAGAAATAAAAATAAATAAGACGCAGGAGAATCAATTGAAAGAATATTTCAAATCGAAAAAGATAGCTTTTTATATAACTGAAAAAATTAATAAAGAAAGTAACAAGGTGGAATCAGCAGAACTGGATAGCTTTGAAGTAATCGAAAGCGAAAAATCTTTTTATGACTCAATTGAATCTGTTAGAAATAAATTTGGAGATTATTTTTCAGAACACTTAAATTCTTGAGATGATGAAGAAAACAATCCCCGCTATTTCAGAATGGAAGAGAATTTTTGCTAAACAGGTAAACTTACCTATCTTAAATACAATAGATATTCCTACGAACACCTTATTCAATGGGATTAATGATCAAGAGCCCATTGTTACAGATTATTAAAATTATTAAGCGTCTGTATATTCAGCCGCTGATGAAATTTTTGTTTTTGGTTTAATCTATGGGTTTTGTAACTAAAATAAATCGTTTAATACATCCATCCAAAAAGCCAAACAGGAATCATATTTCCAAAACCAATTTCGATATTGTCTTTAGCGAGATAAGCATTTTCTAATCCTTGAATTTGCTTTTTGGTCTTGTTTTTACCTCCCACTTCAAAAGTGTAGGTTTTATCTACGATAAAGTCAGCAGATTTAGAAAGATTAATTGGATGCAATCCTTTAAATTGATTCAGAAAGAAAGTCTCCCTCACATTGCCGATATCCACTCTGTTTGGTGCAAGAGCGTACATTAAATTGCTATTGTTTAAATACAATTTCTCGGGTTTTGTCAATACGCCAATTCCCGAATTGTCTTTATAAAGTTCATTGACCAAACCGGCTCTTGACAATAGTTTTATACTTTGCACGAGCATATTTCGAGAAATATCGATTTTCTCACTCAATTTAGTGATGTTAGGTGTAAAAGGAGCGCTGCTTGCAATAGAAATGAGTATTTTTTTCAATTTTACCAAAGTACTGTATTGTAAAGACTCCACCGCATTGATGTCTATTTCTATAATGAGGTTAATCGTGTTTTGTAATTTCTGAATATAAAACGCCTCATTTTCTTTATAATAAGGATAAGCTCCTGTTTTTAAATACTTTTCAAACAAAGGCAAGGGTTTAATTTTAGCCAGTATATCAGTAGCTAATTCAATATGATTTTCAAGAATTTCTATCAACGAATAAGCCGAAAATTGATGTCCTGTCTCAAAGCGAACAAACTCTCTAAAAGACATTTCCTTTAACTCATAAGTTACTGCCCGGCGACTTAAATCTGATTCAGATTTATAAATCTCCAACATAGAAGAAGAGGTGAAAATCACATTCAATTCCGGAAAATTATCATAAATCAATTTTAATTCACGAGACCAATTGGGATATTTATGTACTTCATCCAATAACAAATGTGTCCCACCAAATAGGGCAAACTGTTGTGCCAGATGATAGAGTTTGTTATCAAAGAAATAGATGTGGTCTAAACTTACGTAAAGGGTTGAATTTAACGGTAAGTGTAATTTTGCTAATTGTAAAATCAAGGTTGTTTTTCCGGAACCTCTGGCTCCTTTAATGGCAATCAATCTATTGTTTAAGTCAATTTGATTGACGAGATAGCGTTGTATTGCTATGGATACTGTTGCTATCTTACGTTGAAATTCTAATTGCAGATTCTCCATCATTGCTTTGTTTAGATAGCAAATATAAAGAATATTGTTAAATAAATAAAGCGATAGAAGTATAAAACTGCTTTTTCTTTAAAGCAGTTTTGAAAAATAAGAAATCATTTCTTCGACAAGTACAAGGTTATTTGTGAAAATTATTTATAGAAAAGATTAGAGTTTGTTGCAATCAAAATAATAAAAAATTGTAGCTAAAATTCTCTACTTGAATATTTTGAGTATGATTATTAACTAATTTCTATTTTAATTTCATCGGTCCTTTCCAGATATTCTTGAATATTGCAACAATCAATATCTAATATTTGGCAAATCTTAGGGATTTTATGAAAGAGTTTCCGATCATTTGGCTGCATACTTTCCTCCGTGATTAAAAGGCATTCTTCCTTGCTTGCAATCAAATGATCACATTTAATAATCATTTTACAATCCGCAGAGTTGAGAAAATTTGTTTTTAAGGCTTCGTATTCCTGATTTTCCAATAATTCCACCTGACTTTTAACTACAAAATTATTTTCAACCATTCGATAAAATCTTTTGGGTGCCGGCGGAATTAAAAATGCGGTATCCTCTCCAATACGATATTCATTGCAAAATTTATTATCAGTCAAAAAAGGAAGGGATTTAGGAATGGCTTTTTGAGAAACAAACCTACTTTCTTGTAGGACTTTGTCAATTATAATCAATTCACCATTTTTCAACTTTTCAATTAAAAAATCGTGAAGAATATTATTTTTATCATAAGGCAAATAATAACGAGCCAATGAAAGAAGCGAACTGGTGTCAATAACTGCTTTCATAGGCATATTTTTCAAATTTGTCGGCTTTTATATTCAGCCTCTGACAAAATTCATATTCAGAAATAACTCCTTCAAAATATGCTTTTTGATAAGCCGAAATAACCAAAGGAGATTTAATTGGTTTTGCCTTTCCGAAAATTTGCTTTACACCTAATTCTTTTAATCTTTCCCGCTCTGCTTTTTCTTTTTCTTCTTTCTGTTTTAAAGCATTTTCAATATGACGTTTGATTTCAAAATAAGCCTTTGAACTTATTTTATTCATCATCCGAAGTTTTGTATAAATAGCTGTCTTGCTTAAATGTGTTTTTGTAGAAACTTTTGCAACCAATTCAGAGTTGATTCCTTTTTCTAATTCTTCATAAACCGCATTTTGCAATTCTTTATCAAAATCGCCACTCAAGAAATAATAAGCAAAATCATTACACCATCTTTCAATTTTAGAAATTTCTGCGTTATCTGCCGAAGCATAAAAATCTACCTTTTCAGCAATTTCCTTATTAAGCAAATAATGTCCTAATTCGTGAACAAGGGTAAATATTTCTCTTTTTAAATATTTTTGCTGACGCTTGACAACAATAACATTAGGTTGTAAGAAAAAACCATCGATATTAGACTTCTCTTTTTTATTCCAATGTTCTATAAATTCAAAAACAAAGATATTTTGCTCTGCCATTACCCGGATGAGTTCTTCTAAATAATCTCTTGATTTAGATTTGAACTTTGGATTTAGTTGTTCACGGATTAAAAATCCAACTTCCTTAGGATCTTGATTTACCGTAAAAACTTTCAGCTTTCTATCAAAATTAAAATCTGAAAGTTTAGCCGTGGCAAATAAATAAAACTTGTCTTCTTCAAACTGATTGACAATCTTTTTATCTGCGAAATCCAGCTCTTCCCCTAATTCAGTTTTTCTGAAGAAAATACTTGTCTCTTTGCTCTTTGAAGGTTTGGAAGGATCTAAATAATAACCAATTCCCTTCTCGAAAAGTTTATCAATTCGTTTTAAATGAGAAATTTTAATCTCATCATTCCAGATATCCTTTTTTGTAATCGGATTTTTTAATCCTTCACTGATTCGGGTCAAAAACTCTTCTTCCGACATTTGATATAATGCCAGCAAAAACTCAATACGCTGTATGTTATGCTTTATGGTTTTCAATAGGAAATTAAATTTTCTAACGAAATTACAAACATTATAAATTAATTTATCATTTATGAAGATGTCTTTTTAAAGATTATTTGAAGGTCAAATAATTTTAAAAAACCTTCATTTCACTAAAAGGATTATGTTTTTTTAAAACATTAATCATTTTTTCAGTTTGAACTTTAATTTCATCCCTCCCCCAATTACCACAATTCATCATGGTCTTCTGCTTCAAACTATCAAATCCAACTTTGTCGTAATGTTCTTTTTTAGCAGAAGGCGAATTATTACTCAATTTTGAATTCTTGCTCGGACTAAGCAAACACAAATTTCCAAAATTATCTACAACATCCGGAATGGGCTCAATTCCCGGCAAGGGATTGCGTGGATAATAATGTTCGACCGAGGTATTAGCAGTGCTGAATTCAAATTTATCATAACCGTCCGATTCTTTAAGCCAAAGAATATAATCCAGATAATTAAAAATAAAATTCTCTACTTGAGTTCCGGTATTTAAGACTTCCCAATTCAATTTCTCTGCAGCATTTTTATTTTGACTTTTAAAGTCATTTTTATAGATGATGTCATAAAAAGAAACTTTCTCTTCTTTTATAGATAAATATCGGTCATAAAAATATGATTGAGCTAAATTCTCAAGACATAGAATATACTCTTTGAAATTAATTTTCTTTGCTGCAGAATGATTTTTGAAGCAATATAAAAGCGCCGCATTCAGCCAATATTTATAGATTCGAGTTGGCGCAGACACATGAAACATAGCTAATAACATTAAAGCATTTTTGTTATAATCTCTTTTTTCATCATCAAGAATTTGTCGGGTATTTACATAACTTACGTTATTATTCTTGTTCCATTTTAAACGTTTCAAACTCCAGCGTTCTGCCTCTCCTTTGTATTCTCTCTTGATAATATAATGATCAAATAACCACCTCCCTTTAAGCAAGTTAAAACAAAAACTTTTCACAAAACTTTTATTCTCTTCTTCGAATTTCTCATCAACTTTTAAATATTTCTCAAAAGATTCTATAAGTCGTTTATCATCTAAAGGTACATCTTCTCCCATTTGAATTCGAAGAATATGCAATAGGAAATTTGGAAAATCGATAATCGAACGGAATTGATCAGGTGCTTCTTTTACTTCATTTTTATTTTTGGTAAAATCACCATTAGAATTAATAATCTTCTCAATGGTTAATTCGGCATTTTCGATTTCGATCTTTCCTTCATTTTCTTTAATCAAATGTTTGTAAATATTATCAAAACAGGTTGGGTTAAACTCATTCCACTTCCATTCTTCTACTGACTCTATTGATAATGTAAAAAGCTTATCTCTTTCACCGGGAGAAAAACCATACTGAACATAACGATCCATATCAGCACAGGCTTCCCAAATACGATTAAATACATACATATCTTTATCATCATTCTTTAGATGATCCATTAATTTCGCTTTCAACACTTCATGTTTCTCCAATTGTTCGCCGCGGGTATTCATTATTTCAAAATAATGGTTCAAATCGGTATCTTCTGGAACGGGAACTCTGAGAATATTTACTTTATGAATTAGATAATTATAAAACCCGTTGAGCTCCTCGGTATTATTTTCAAATAAGCTTTTCAACTTTTTTAACGCTATATTATAAGCTGCAACTATTTGATAATTATAACTATCCGCCTGATTAAAATCTCCGGGCAAGGGATTATCTGTATCTGCTATAACCTGTAAGGTCTTGGTTGATTTTTCTCGTGAATAGAATTTAAGATTGAAATGATAATTAACGTTTCTTTTAATTTGATCTCCAATTTCATCTTTAAATTCACGATGCAAAACGCCAAAAAGAATATTTAGAGTGGTTAACCGTTGCTGACCATCAATTGTTTCATAAAAAACTTGTCCGTTTTCTGTTTCCTTATTGACTACGAGCGTTCCGATAAAATATTTCTTTGTAATTCTTTCTTCATCTTTATTCTTTTCATCTCTTTTCTCATTATCCGATTTTTCGAGTAAAAAGGAATCGTAAATGTCTTGAATAAGTTGTGTGATTTGCTTCTCTTCCCAAGAATAATTTCGTTGATAAATAGGAATTAAATATCGTCCATGATCAAATAATGTTTCCATATTTAAATCAACTAAAATATCCGGATTCATAGTTTTTATTTTATTGGTTGATAATAGTTTAAATCTCTCATTACGATACCAAGTGTAGGTCCAAGTTCTTCTCTTTGAATATGATGAAAAGGATTTATAGAAATATTTAAAACTTCTTTGGGATGCAAGGCATCATGAATTGTTCGAAAGACATACGGATAAGCTAATGCATGATTATCCACAGATGCTAACTGAACACTATGTTGTTGTAGTCTTACTGCATAAGCCCATCCAAATATTTTCTCTGTAACTCGACCAATCTCCTTGTTTCCAAATTTATCCCAGTAGAATAATAAAGCACAATTAAATAAGTTTCGAACATATCTATCTCCAGTACGATGTCGTTGCGGATAAGTATCCAAAACATCCAAAATGGGTTTTGCTCTATTATCCTTTTTAAGTTCTTCATTCATATCTTCCAATGCATTCCAGTAGTAATGCACAAATTCAAAAAAACGTTTGCCATTAACCATGACCTGATTTAATTGAAACGGATAAGAAAGGTTTTGCCGGTCAATATTACGTTGATAATCTGTATTATAATTATCGACGAAGTAATGAGTTATGGAATACATTTGAGCAAAAGGAAAATTCTCATTTCTTTGCGGACTGATTCCTTTAAATACATCTATTTGATTTTTTGTAAAATATCGAGCGCTTTTTCCTGTAGCCCAATGCCTTACCCGAAATAAAATTTCTGAAAAAAGCACCTTTAATTTATCTGTTTCAGCTAAATTCTCCCACTCATTTACAACCTTTTTAGTTTGTTCTTCTGAGATATTTTCTTCGGAAAATTCTCTTAAGTGAAATGCCTTCAATAAATCATGTGGAGCTAAATCCATTCCTCTGGCATTTTGAGAATCAAAGAATTGAAAAGCTTCTGCTATATCACCTAAAACAACTTTTACCAATTCACATTTCTTATAAAAAAAAGAAATATGTTCGGCATCAAAATCCGGAATTCTATTTCTAATTTCTTTATAGTTGTCATAAATGTTTTGTTTGGTGATTAAATTTCCAAATTTCCATTTTTTAATGACGTCTGCCTCAGGGAATTCAAAATTCTGTTTCTCTAAATCTTCTCTGACTTTTGGAGAAATATATTCTTGTAAAGCCAGATGAATGAGTAATATGGTAAGAGTCCTTTGTTGGCCATCCACGATATTTAAACCATCTCCGGCTTTATGTAAAACCAAAGTCCCTAAGCGATATGCAGATTTATCTTTATTCAGTAAAATATCATCAATTAATTGATTGACGTTTCCGATACTCCATTTATAAGGTCGTTGGTACCCAGGGATTTCCAATTTATTTAGCTGTATCAGATTATTTATGGTAATAATCCCTTTATCAATTATTCCACTTTTCTTATCTCCGATTTTCGTTTCCTTATCTAAAGGAGCAGATGTGACTGTTTCCATATATCTTTAATAATTAACCGCATTTCGTTTGATATTTTACATTCTTCATTTTTTATTTTTAATTTACCTTAATCTTCCCCGTCACCGCCGAATCTATCAAAATCGTCTTATATTCTTTTAATTTCCCAATCTCCTGCTCTTTTAAGGAAATGGAATGAGCGATTTTGGAATCAACGGATTCTAAGTATTCGGATATTTTTTTTAAATCATTATCGGTGGGAATAATAACTTTTACCGAACCCAAGTTTTCTCTTGATAATTTAGGTTGAGCAGCTCCAGTTATATAAATGGTATAATCAATTAAACTTAATAACTCAGCCCAATAACGGAATCCTTTATATCTTGGCTTAAGAATATGTGCGTGATTATTAACCCAGTACTTTCCTTCAACCACGAAAGCTAAAGGAGTTGATTTACTTAAAAGATTGGCCCCATCTTCAGCTATCAAAATAGTTTTCTCATTAAAAATATAGCTATCAATATAATCTATCACTCCACTTGCTCCATAATATCTATACTTCCCCGATCTTTTTTCACGTTCAACAGCACTAAGAGGAACCCTTCTGTAATTCAAAAATTTAAACGCGTATCTTAAATTTGTTACCTCCCAATCCTCCGGAATCTCCCCAATCCAATCTACTCCGCTGTCTTTTGTTTTTTCAGGTTTGGTCCAGGTGTTTTTTTCTTCGTTCCAAACTTTTTTTCCGGTTACCACTTCTTGAATAATGATTTGCCGGCGTTCTTTGAGCAATTCTATTTCGCGTTCTTTGATTTGAACGGCTTCATCTATTTTACTTGTTTTTTCGTCTAAGAAATTGGCGATAGCGATTTGTTCGGGTAAGGGTGGGAAAGGGAATCTAAATCGCTTAAAATCCAAATAGCTAATATTTTGTCTCAAACCGGATCCCAATCCGTAAATCACTTTATTATTATCAATGGCTCGAAATAGATAATGATAAAATTTGGGTATAGCAGTTTCTTTAAATCTTAAATTTAAATATGCACTTGTAATAATTCCTTCAAACTCAGATAGTGCACTTCTAAGACTTACTTTATCATTCTGTAAATCTGTTGGACGGAAGATTAAATCTCCTTTATTTACGAGTTGATAGGTTTCGAATGATTCAGGGACTAAACCAGTTAATTCCCTTTTTTTCCTAACACGAATTTTTCCATAACTTAGTGACAGAACTGTATTTCTTTTTAACCCAATATTTTTTTCTTTATTTTCATAAATAAAACTCATCCCCGGCAAAATTTCCCAATGTTCCGGGATTTCTCCAATCCAATCTATTTTGCTGTCTTTGTATGCGTGGTATTTGTTAAATGTTGTATTTTTTTTTGTCATTTAGTTTTTCTTCTTTTTTTATACAACTGTTTTCTTATTTCTAATTCTTGATGTATTTTTTTCTGTAAGAGTTTTTTATCTGGCAATTCTGTAAGATACTCCGCTACCTTTATACCTGATTGTTGAAGCTGTAAAAGTTCTATTTGCTCGTGTCCTCCTTCTGCGCACAATATCAAGCCCAAAGGAGTTTCTTCTCCCTGATGCTTCTCGTTTTTATCCAGCCACCGTAAATATAATTCCATTTGTCCCTTATAGGCTGCTTTAAATTTTCCAAGTTTTAATTCTATGGCAATTAAGCGTTTTAATTTTCTATGATAAAAAAGAAGATCTAAGTAAAAATCTTCTCCATCTATTATCATTCTTTTTTGTCGCTCAACAAAGGAAAATCCCACTCCCAATTCCATAATAAAATGTTCTAAAGAAACAATGAGACTATCTTCCAGGCTTTTTTCACTATACATTCCTTTTAGCCCCGTGAAATCTAAAAAATAAGGACTTTTAAAAACCAAATCAGGAGAAAGTGTACTTTCATTTTGTAGATTTATCAGTTCTTTTTTTATCAACTCATCTGGTTTTTCGCTAATCATTGTACGTTCAAAGAGCATACTGTCAATTTTACTTCTTAATGTATTTCTACCCCAGTTTTCATTAATTGCCATCCCTAAGTAAAACTCTCTTTGCAATTCTTCTTTTAATGATATTATTTCGACAAAATGTGACCAACTCAATTTGGTCGCAGCTTGCGACACAATTTGAAAATCGGGAAAAAGCTCTGCAAATTGCATCATTCTACGGATGTTTCTTTCCTGAAAACCCCGTTTCCCAAACTGTTCTTGCAATAATGTCGCAACTTGCGACACAATTTGCTTTCCATAGGCAGCACGCTCTCCTTTTAGTAATTCATTATTAATGCGTTCGCCTATTTGCCAATACATTACTGTTAAAGTGCGATTTGCAGTTTGAGCAAGAGTAGTACGTGCTTGTTCTATCAGCTGACAGATGTCATTATATAAACTCGTTATTGAGTTTTCTTCTTTCATTTTCTAAAATTTAAATTTCACTGATAATCCTTTAATTCCTTTATCCAATTGGTTCGTCAGTGACGAACTAATTTCTTCCACCACATTTCTCCAATCCGGTCTATTTTACTGTCTTTATATTTTTTGTATTTCTTCATTTTAATTTACTGTTTTCTCTTTGCAGGTTTTTATTTCTGCAAAGAACTTGCAAAGAAGTCTGCAAAGGGAATTTACACAAGACGTTGACATTCATTGCGTTATTCTTTTCGTTCTTATTTCTTTATGTTTTTTATTGTTTTCATAATTTCAACAACAGAATTCTTATCCATTTTGGAAAACGCAAACCATTTCTTCCCTAAATCTTTTAACGATGCTCCAAGGTGAAACACATCTTTTTCATCAATAATCAGAAAACGATCGTGGGATTTGTTAAATTTTATAATTTCGAAATTCTTATATTGTTCATTGACTTTCTTTACGTCCAATTGTATTTGTTTATTGAAATTTTTTGTCAACAACAATATTTTAACTTCCTTTTCTTTTTTAGTCAAATGAATTAAAGTTGATTCATCTATATAATTGTCTATCAATACAATATTTTTTTTGGCAGAACGAATTATTTTAGAAGCAAACTCATAGGCATCAAACACTTGCCCGTCGAAGAAAACACCCTTTTCAGGTAACTTATTATGCTCTAAAGCAGTGAAAATCTTATCAAATTTTTGTTCGTGTTCAATAAGTTTATCTTCAATATTTGAAATGCGTAATTGTTGTATCGTTTTTTGTCCTATTAATCTACGCATCTGGACAAAGGTGTTGATAATTTGAATGCTTATCTTTACGGCAATATCACTTCTTAAAACAGCTGATAACATCGCCACTCCTTGCTCTGTAAAAGCATAAGGTAAATGGCCTCCTAAATGTTGTTTAGAAGGTATCGCATTTTGCGATACCATATCATTTACCTCTTTTTCGGTTAATTGGAACATAAAATTTTTAGGGAATCGGGCTTCATTTCTTTTTACCTGCTCTCTTAATCGTATCGCCTTGACTTGATATAGATCAGCTAAATCCCGATCCAACATAACCTGCTTTCCGCGTATTGTATAGATAAAGTTTTCGATTTTTTGTTGCAATGATGTTTTATTTTCTTTCATAACTGTTCACTAAATATAAAACAGCTATTAATCTTAATTTCTATAGCTCATTTTTCATTTCTCCATTCCTAAAATTTCTTCCAAAATCCCCTCACTCTGTTTTTCCAATTCCAAAATATCTTTGGTTACTTCCTCCAAACTTCTCAAAGGTTCGGGTTTGTAGAAATATTTATTAAAGCTCAATTCATATCCAATTTTCACGCTGTCTAAATCAATCCAACTTTCCTCTACATAAGGTTTTACTTCTTTTAAATAATATTCCTGAATATCTTCTTTTAGCGGAATGCTTTCACTGTCTCGCAAATCGGTTTCGGTTTCATAAGTGATGTACTGGTTGGGTTTTCCGGTTGGGTAATATCCAAAATTTGGCAATTCCTCTTCGGTGCAATTCAGGTAATTTAAAAGTTTCTCTAATTTTTCATCTTTTAATTTCTCTACTTTCTTTATCACTTTTTCAGCCGATTCATCATACCAGGTTACCGCATCAAAAATTTGTTTGCGTTCGCTTGCACTAAGTTTGATGTCTTTTTCCTTACAAATCTTTTTAACTTTTTCTTCCAGTTCGTTGAAATCATTCCATACATCCTCTCCTATCACTTCTTTCAACTGATTGGCTGTATCAAATAAAAATTGTTGTTTTAGCCAATTCTTCTTTTTCAACAAAGGCGCTAATTGTCTGGCTGTGATATTTAAATCTTCTTTTTCTATATAATCGGTAATTTCCTTTCGTTTATCGGCTAAGCCTTTATAAACTTGTTCTCCATATTTTTCAAAAATATATTGGGATAATTCCGGTTGTCTTCTATCCCATTTTAAAACATCAATTCGTTCATCCGTAAATTGTGCTTTTAATCGTTTGGGTCTTTCGATATTGACTTTATAATAACCGAAATCTTCATTGTCAAAAATCATACTTCCTAAAGTGCCTTCTCCCTCTTTTTCTACTTCAGTCATTTCCAAAAAACTTTGGGTGATTTCATTAATATGAGCGGAAGTGAGTTCGCAATTTTTATTTCCTAAATTTTTTCGCAATTTCTGATACATTTCACTTGCATCTATTAATTGCACTTTTCCTTTTCGTCCTTGTGGTTTATTATTGCTTAACAACCAGATATACGTCGTAATTCCGGTGTTATAAAACATATTTTCAGGAAGCTGGACAATGGCTTCCAGCAAATCATTTTCAATAATATATCGTCGAATATTGCTTTCTCCTCCTCCGGCATCACCGGTAAATAAACTCGAACCATTATGAACAGAAGCTATTCTGCTTCCCGGGTTGTCATTTTCTGTAGATTTCATTTTGTCGATCATTTCCATTAAAAACAACAACTGACCATCGCTTGTTCTCGGCACAGCATCTACATCTTCTGTTTTTCCCCAATAATCTTTTAATTTAATTTGAAATCTCGGATCGATTATCTCTCTCTTATCCTTAATATATTTCACTTCTGATGCCCAACTTTTTCCATACGGCGGATTCGACAACATAAAATCGAAGGTTTTTCCTTGAAATTCATCTGTCGAAAGTGTTGAACCTACACGAATATGCTCAGGATCATTTCCTTTAATCATCATATCAGATTTGCAAATGGCATAGGTTTCATCATTCACCTCTTTTCCAAAAAGATAAACAGAAGCATTGGAAGCTGCTACAGGTCCATCTTCATCTTTAATAAAATTCTGCGATTCTGTCAGCATTCCTCCCGTTCCGCAAGCCGGATCGTAAATAGTCATTACTGAAGGGATTCGGTCTTTTATGGGTAAGAATATCAAATGTGTCATTAATTCGATGACCTCACGAGGCGTGTAGTGTTCTCCCGCTTCTTCATTATTTTCTTCATTAAATCTTCGGATAAGTTCTTCAAAAACATATCCCATTCCCAGATTGGTTAATTTCGGTAATTTTCTACCGTCGCTATCAACTTTATCAAAGGGAGTTAAATTGATATCCGGCGAAGTAAATTTCTCAAGAACATCTAATAAAACATCTTTTTGCGCCATATGCTCAATTTGAGCACGAAGTTTAAATTTATCTACAATTTCTAAGACATTGGCACTAAATCCATTGAGATAATCCTGAAAATTCCCCAGCAATATTTGCTGACTATTTGTAGCCGTGCTATATAATTTACGAAGTGTCCAGGGACTGGTATTGTAGAAAACATATCCGGAAGCCTGACTTAATCCTTTAGGATCCAATTCTATAAATTTTAATTCTTCTTTTTGAAATCGAAGTTCTTCTAAAACCTGATCTTTAGTTGGTTCAAGTAAGGCATCTAATCGTCTTAAAACAACCATAGGCAAGATGACATCTCTGTATTTTCCCCGTACATAAACATCGCGCAGACAATCATCAGCTATTCTCCAAATGAAAGAGACAATTCTATTATGAGTGGTGTGATCCATTTAATTCTTTATTTTATTTATAACAAAAATAAGCTGACCCACCGACAAAAGTTGGCGGAGCTTTTAAAAATTTGAGTAAGATTAATAGATGTTAAATATAATACAATAATATAAGTTGGAAACCTTAATTCCCCCTTCACTCACCCTTATCCACTTCAATCTTATCATCGCGATTGACGAGTTCCCAGAGGGTGTGGAAAACCAGGCGACTTCTTTTGGTCAGTAAATCATATTCTATTTTTTCAGCTGTATCAGTAATTTTATGATAATCGTTATGCAATCCGCTGAAAAAGAAAATAACAGGAATATTATTTTTGGCGAAGTTATAATGATCACTTCTATAGTATAATCCTAAGGGATCATTTTTATCATTGTATTTATAATCCAATAAAAGTTGAGTGTATTTGTCATTTTGCTGATTGACAATACTGTCCATTTCTGAACTTAAATGATCACTGCCAATTATATAAACATAATCCGGATTGCTGAGATGTTTATTATCTATTCTTCCGATCATATCGAGATTAAGATTGGCTATGGTATGATCTAAAGGAATCACCGGATTGTCAGTATAATATTTGGAGCCGAGCAAACCAATTTCTTCTGCTGTAAAGTGAAGGAATAAAATACTTCTTCTGGGGCCATGCCCTTTATCTGAAGCTTTTTTAAAGGCTTTAGCAATTTCCATAACAGCCACCGTTCCGGAAGCATCATCATCGGCTCCGTTATATACCACTCCGTCATCTCTCACTCCCAAATGATCGTAATGAGCAGAAAGAACCACCACTTCCTCTTCAAATTCAGTTCCTTTTATAAAAGCCATCACATTTTCGGAATCGTTATAATCGCCATTAAAATATGAAGAAGATATGGTTTGATAGTAATTGTTTTCTACCGGATCGATCTTATTTTTTATATAAAAATTTTTAAGAAATTCTGCTGCTTTCTTCTGACCGGGTTCTCCGGTTTTTCTGCCTTCATATTTATCTGAAGAGATTTCATATAAATTTTCTTTCAAACTTTTGTATTCTATAGTTTTTGCATAAAATTCGGGAAGCGAATGATCGATGTTATTGACATCTGAAGGCTTACACTGAACAAAAAGTAAAATTATGAGCAACCAATTAAATTTCTTCATCTTATCATTTTTTTCAAAGATAAATGAATTTTTAAAATCGCTTTTATAGCCTTGAAAAGATCTTTGGAATAAAGAATTTTAAAATAAGATTGTTATCTTGCTTTCTCAAAAATTTTGAAATATGCTTTACCAATCGAAAATAGCCGGACTTGGAAGTTATGTTCCGGACAATATTGTGACCAATGATGATTTATCGAAGCTGATGGATACCAGCGATGAATGGATTCAGGAAAGAACAGGAATCAAAGAGAGAAGACATATTAAAGATGAAGGAGAAACTCCTGTTGCTGAAATGGGTGTAAAAGCAGCAAAAATTGCTTTAGAAAGAGCAGAAATAGATAAAGATGATATCGATCTGATTATTTTTGCCACTTTGAGCCCGGATTATTATTTCCCGGGTTCAGGAGTTTTGGTGCAGCAAATGCTGAATATAAAAAACTGTCCCGCCCTGGATATTCGAAACCAATGCAGTGGATTTATTTATGGATTATCCGTAGCCGATCAATTTATCAAAACAGGAATGTATAAAAATGTTCTTCTTATTGGAAGTGAAAATCACAGCGGAGGATTAGATTTTACCACAAGAGGAAGAGGTGTAAGTGTTCTTTTTGGGGATGGAGCCGGCGCAGCTGTTTTAACCCGAAGTGATCATAATGGTCAGGGTATTCTTTCCACACATCTGCATGCTGAAGGGCAACACGCTTTGGAGCTTTCTTTGAGAGGCCCGAGTACCAATCATTGGGTGCCCGAAATTATTAAAGAAAATCCGCAAGAAGACATTCCGTATTTTCCTTATATGAATGGTCAGTTTGTATTTAAACATGCAGTTCAACGTTTTGAGGAAGTTATAAATGAAGGTCTGGAAGCAAACGGATTGGAAATATCTGATATAGGTTTACTGGTTCCTCATCAGGCGAATTTAAGAATCTCTCAATTTGTTCAGAGAAAATTCAAATTAAAAGATGAACAGGTTTATAACAATATTCAAAAGTATGGTAATACAACAGCTGCTTCCATACCGATTGCTTTGACAGAAGCCTGGGAAGAAGGGAAAGTAAAAACGGGAGACAATATTGTTCTGGCAGCTTTCGGAAGCGGTTTTACCTGGGCCAGTGCAATTATAAACTGGTAGTCTCAATCAAAAACTACTTCAATCATTAAAAACCCCTGCAACCATTGTTCTGATTCCTTTTAGCATCAGCATAGCTGAAGCTATTGCTGCCAAAAAACCAAATATGAGAATGGGTAAATAATATTTTTCACCTCTTAATCCAAAGGCGAAATAAATAATAGTTGGTCCTATAAAAGCTAAAGGAATGGAACCGGCTAAATATTTTACACCCTTAATTATTCTTTTTCTATCTGTTCGTTTCATTTAAATTCTGATTTAAAAATTCCAGAGCTTTTCTTACACTTCCATATTTTCTGAGATTATATTCAGCTTCTTCAGCCGTACAAGCAGTGGCCTCCATGATCAAACGAACTCCCCGATCGACCAGCTTGGCGTTGGTCAGCTGCATATCAATCATTTTATTACCTTTGATTCTGCCTAAATGAATCATAGTAGCGGTGGAGATCATATTTAAAATCATCTTCTGAGCGGTGCCTGCTTTCATTCTTGAACTTCCTGTAACAAATTCCGGCCCTACAACTACTTCCACCGGAAAATCTGCATTTTTAGCCAGCGGACTGGAGGGGTTGCAAGTAATTGCTCCGGTTAAAATACCTTGATCTCTGCAGGTTTTTAAACCTTCGACTACATAAGGTGTAGTTCCGGAAGCAGCAATTCCGATAACAATATCAGCCGAAGACACTTTATATTTCTGCAAATCTTTCCAGGCTTGTTGTTTATCGTCTTCTGCATTTTCAACTGCTTCTCTGATAGCGCTGTCTCCTCCGGCAATCAAAGCGATTACTAATCCGGGAGAAACACCAAAAGTAGGCGGACATTCACTGGCATCTAAAATACCTAAACGACCGCTGGTGCCTGCTCCTAAATAAAATAATCGGCCTTTGTTTGAAAGTTTTTCAATAACTTGTTCTGTCAAAGCTTCTATCTGCGGAATCACTTTTTCAACTGCAAAAGCCACTTTTTTATCTTCAGCATTGATATTTCTCAATAACTCAGATACAGATTTATTTTCTAAATCATCATAAAGAGAGGAAGCTTCAGTTATTTTTTTGAAATCATTCATTTAAAAACCCTGTGAGATTCCTTCAAAGATACATTAAAATTGATCAAAGAAGAAAGTAAAAATAATTATGAAATACCTGCAATTCCTCTTTTTAATCTTTTATCAATAGATAATATAAATAGATCTTTAAAAAGTTCATCTAAAAGTTTTAATATTTTTCGCATCATCATAAAAATGGTGACAACAGTTTTTAATACAATTGAAAATTCAACACCCTCTGCTCCTAACAGCTAATTCACTCACAACTACACAATTACACTAAAAACTCCGTTCCTCTCGGGACAAAAACTTCCTACACTACCTTAAATTCTTATCAAAAAACAAAACCCATAAAACAAAAAGTCCTATGGGTTCAAAAACAAATCTTTTATAATAGAATCATTCTCTCACGGTTAAAGTTCCTCTCATACCTGCAAAGAAATGTCCGGGAAAAGTACAGACATACATATACTTACTGGGTCTTTCCGGAGCTCTGAAAGTCACTTCCACTGTTTCTCCTCCTGAAGCCATTGGAGTAAACGCAATAACCTGATCTCTCATGTGAGGAGCGACAAAATCTTCTATAGCCGACCTTTCAGAAGCTGCGATAAAAGCCTGTACATCTGCAGTTTGTTTTAACAATACAAAATTATGAGACATCTGACGAGGTTTAAAATCGGTAACTGTGGTTAATCTGATAGTTATTTTCTCACCGGGTTTAGCCACTATTTCTGTTTTGTCGTAAGTCATATTGTTTAACCCTTTTATCTCTATTACTCGCGCTTCTTCGTCCTGAGCCCGGGCAAAACCAAAAAGAAGACAAGTCATCAAAATCAAAAATACTTTTGTATAGGTATTCGAAAATTTCATAGCGTAAGAGGTTTAATTTTAAATTCGAAATTTAAAAGTTTTTATTACTTTTAAAAGGATCCGAAGAGGATTCCCTCCTGGATATCCGGCAATTATTTTACGGTTAAAGTTCCTTTCATTCCGGAAACATAATGTCCGGGGAAAGTACAGACATATTCATAATCACCTGCTTTATCGGGAGCATTAAAAGTAACCTCTACAGTTTCTCCTCCTGATCCCATTTTAGTATGAGCAAGCACATCATTCATTCTATCAGGATCTAAATATTCATTATTTCTATGTCTGGCAGAAGCATTGGAATAAGCTCTTGCATCAACTCCTTGTTTTAAAAGGACAAAATTATGGCCCATAGCAGCAGCCGGCAGTTTACTGTCAACATATAGTTTGACGGTTATCTGCTCTCCCGGTTTAGCTTCAATTTGCTCTATCGTAAATTTCATTCTGTCTGTTCCTGTCATCTCTATAACTCTTTGGGCAAAAGTGCTGGAAGAGAAAAGTAAAACGCCAAACAGCATTAATAAGAATGAGATTTTTGAGGTTTTTTTATAATTATTCATAATGTTTAATTTTTAAAATTAATCTACTCAGTTAAAAATTTAGACCCGATAGTCCGGATCATAAATATCAGGTTCGGGACTTCCTTCCACAATTATATCGGCCCCCATACCTTTATATTCTACACGACTTAATGCATGATCTACCAAATGTATGGTAGATGGCACAGGAAATTCCATCTCAAAAATGGCACAATCTCCCGGAGGCACCAACATTGTCTGCACATATCGTTCAGGATGACTGGCTATAGCTCCGTCCCGCCAGGCCTTAGTCCATACATTTCCGATGGGATGAAAACTGGAAGCCAGATTAGGACCGCCATTCACAAAAAATATTCTGGCTGTTTCTCCTTTTTTCACTCTTATAGCTCCGTATCCACTCTCGGTTATCGCACCTTTTCTCCCATTGATAAGAACATAATCAGGATTTTCATTTTTCATCTTGTCAAAGCTAAACTCTTGCATACCTTTGGCTCCGGTTTCTCCTTCTATATATACTTCATTTTGACCCAGATAAAATTCGTGATCCACTTTGGAAAGACCTTCTTCCGGTTCTACAAGAATAATGCCATACATCCCACTACTGATGTGCTGATCCATAGCCGGCACAGCACAGTGATAAATAAAAGCACCCGGATACATGGCTTTAAATTTTATAGTTTCTTTTGAGCCGGGCGTTACAAAAGTAGCATCAGCTCCTCCTCCGGTTCCATACACAGCGTGAAAATCAATATTATGAAGCATAAAATTTTCTTCAGCCGAAGACAAAGTAAAAATTACTGTATCTCCTTTTCTTACACGAATCATTGGCCCCGGAACAGTCCCTCCAAAAGTCATATAATGAAAATGAGTGCCATCTTCAAGTTCACTAATTAATTCTATACATTCCAATTCTACATGAAGAGTTTTAGGTCTTCTTCGGGTAATGGGCGGTGGGATATCCCTCGGATCTGCTGCTATACGTTGCGCAAATGAAAGAGAAGAAAGTTTATTCTTTATACTAACTCCTTTTGTTTCTTCAGATTGATTTAAAGATATATCCGGAAGGCCGAAAGATGATAATAAACTACCACCTAAAATGGCACCACCCGCATTTCTCATAAATTGTTTGCGGGAATATTTTTTACCGTTTTTTTTCTCCATAACTTATTTATTGTAAAAATTGAAGAGAAAAAATCTTCAATATTAAAAAACTCACACTTATATCGATAATTCAATATTAAACTTTTTTCGCTGAACCAACAAGTTTTTAAATATTTTTTACCAATTAAAGACTTTTTAATCTTAATTTATTTTAATTTTTTTAAGTGAATTGATACGTAATTCACAATAAAAAACACCAACCTCAAAAAGAATAGAATTAGGAGGGTGTTTTTTGAGAATAACGATTTCATTTTCTTAAATTTGAAATTTTTAATTCTCTTTATAAAATGAAATTTAAACTTTCAGGACTTTATACAGACCTCTATCAGATATCCATGGGTCAGGCTTATTATCTTAATAATATTTCAGAAACTCCCGCCACCTTTGATTATTTTTTCAGAAGAATTCCTTTTAAAGGAGGTTATGTAATTTTTGCCGGTCTGGCAGATCTTCTTAAAAGCATAGAAGGTCTTCGTTTTTCTCAATCCGATTTGGAGTATTTAGAAAGTGAGGGTTTTAATAAAGAATATCTGAAAGCTCTAAAAGATTTCAGATTTAAAGGATCTATTTACGGACCTTCAGAAGGAGAAGTAATTTTTCAAACCGAACCCATTCTTCGGGTAGAAGCAAATATTTTAGAAGCACAACTAATAGAAACCTTACTGTTAAATACTTTAAATTTTCAATCTTTAATTGCCACCAAAGCTGCCCGCATCAGGTCTGTTGCTCCCGGAAAAATAATCAGTGAATTTGGTTTGCGTCGTGCCCAGGGCTTAGGCGGATTTTATGCTTCTCGGGCGGCTGTAATTGGAGGTGCAGATTCAACCAGCAATGTAGCTGCAGCAGCCGGATATGGATTAAAAATCAGTGGAACTATGGCGCACTCTTATGTGCAAATGTTTGATGATGAACTGCAAGCCTTCAGAAGTTTCGCCAAAACCAATCCTGAAAACTGCGTGTTATTAGTAGACACTTATGATACTTTGAAAAGCGGGATACCCAATGCCATCAAAGTAGCTAAAGAAATGGAAAGTAGAAATCAACGTTTATATGGAGTGAGGCTCGATAGTGGCGACCTTTCTTATTTTGCCAGAAAATCACGTCAACTTTTGGATGAAGCAGGCTTGCATTATGTAAAAATAGCAGCTTCCAATCAGCTGGATGAATATGTTGTAAGAAGTTTAATTCATCAAAATGCACCCATAGACATCTTTGGAGTGGGCACTAATTTAGCCATCGGTCAGCCGGATGCAGCTCTGGATGGTGTTTATAAATTGGTAATGGCAGATAATATTGCACGCATAAAAGTCTCTGAAAATATTCAAAAAATCACTTTACCCGAAAAAAAGCAAATTCATCGCTTGTTGCAATCTGACGGAAGTTTCTTTGGAGCCGATGCCATTGCAGAAATAGGAGAAGGAAAACCTGAGTTTATAACAGCTCCCTTTGATCCGCATAAATCGATGAAAATTGCAGATATAGCTTCAGAACCTCTTCATAAGCCTTTAATGAAAGATGGAAAAATCCTCGATTATCAAAATAATATAGAGGAAATTAAAAAATATTCAGAAAGCAGACTGGCTCTTTTACCTCCTGAATACAAACGTTTTGAATTTCCACATATCTATAAAGTAGGAATCAGTCCGAAAGTAAAAGAATCCAGAGACAATCTATTTCACAGGTATTCAGGAAGAAATTTTTGATTTAGGAATTGATTTCCCATAAATCAGGAAAAAATCTTCTTTGCTGATGGTCGGGGTGTAAATATTTTTTCCACTCCGATCCTCCGGTTGCTGCTTTGGTTTCTCCCTTTGAATCTAAATAATGAGCGGCAGTATTGAGATGAACCATAGGCCAGGTAACATTATAAGCCACATCAAATTTTAATAACTTATCAGTCAATTCTTTTGATGGATTTGGAAGTTTTTTAAACTTATCATATAAGGTGTTTCCTTGCATCCTTCTGGCTAATGCTTTTAATTCATTTCCATATTTTTCTTCAAACTGCCTCAGCGTTAGCGTTTTTTCTCCTGTCTGATGATTTCGTCCGGCATCCTGCCAATAGATATTTTCGAAATAATCTTCAAAGGAAGGATTTTCAGGCAATCGCTTTTTTCCTTTTTCATTCACCAAATTCACTAAAGGAGTACAATGCAACTCTACCAGTCTGAATTGAACACTTTGAAAACCACTGGCCGGAGCGAGGGTGTCTCTGAAAATATTATAATCATCATAATCCATCCCATACCTCATAATATCAAAAGAATTGATAAGCATTTCAACATACCGATCAATCCTGCCCATTTTTTCAATCCATACTTTTTCGATGACCTCCTCTGCTTCCTGCAATTGTTTCACCTCATGAAGCAACATTTTCTGAAAGAGCTCGATCACCTGATGGTACATGATAAAAATCTCTTCATCCTTAAATTCCGTGCGCGGACGTTGTAAGCTCAACAAAGTTTCCACCTGAATATAATCCCAGTAATTCAGGGGCTTAGCCTGTAGCAATCCTTTAAGGTAAGTTTTGGGATCCTGACCCAGATCCTGATATTTTTTCTCAATGGAATTAAGTAAATCTTTCATAGTTGTTTTGTTGTTAATTAGAAGGTTTCAGACAAAATGAATATTGAATGGTAAAAAATGACAAGAATTAATATTTTAAAAAAGCAATTTCATTTTCGACATTCACAGCCATTTTTCCAATATCCATCGTGCTGAGCATTTCTTTTAGTGAATCACGAATTTCTTTAAAATTATAATGAACAGGACAAGGACGAGTTTCATCACATTTAGGCAAACCTAAAGCACATCCGACAAAAATTTGATTTCCATCGATGGCCTCCACCACATCAATAAGTTTAATTTGCTTTATCTCTTCAGGCTTTATGTAGAATCCGCCTTTAGGACCTGTACTTGAATGCAGTAGTCCTTCTTTGACCAATTTCTGCAGGATTTTTGCGACAAAAGCCTCCGGTGCTTCAATTTCTTTGGCTATTTCTTTTAAGCGGGTGCGTTTGTTTTGCATGGATCGAAGCGTAATATATAAAACCGCCCGAATCCCATATTCACAAGCTTTGGAAAACATAATTTTCAATTTTGATAACACAAATATAACTTCTATCAAAATTGCGGACAAATTTATCCTGATAAAATCAAAGGAAAATCACTTCTTATAACTGATTTTTCGTTTTTTCTGAATAAAATACTCAGAAAATCAAATCATTGCGGGTTTTCTTTTTGATGAGGTCTGTGGTGGTACATGGCAAGAAAAAGATTGGTTGACATCTTCCTGGCTTTAAATTTTGCCATTTCAGCTGCCTGTCCTTCAAACAATTCGTCTATAGTTTGATACCATAAATTCAGCCAGATCCCAAAATGTTTGGATTCGATAGAATAATCATTTTTCTCATCTACTGAAACATGAGCCAGCATGGGATTTCCGAAATATTTCCTCACGCGAAACAAATTGCTTTCCCAAAAATCTATAAGTAGTTCAAAATGCTCTTCCCAATCATCTATAATCTCATTAAAAATAGGGCCTAAAACTTCATCTTTTCTTACTCTGCCATAAAATGTTCGAACAAGAAGGGAGACTTCTTCACGGCTATTAATTTCTTTTCTCTCTCGAGCATCATTCGTCATAACAATTGAATAAATACAACTATCACGCTAATTACTACACTGATAACAAACCAATTAAAAACAGTTTTTGGTTTCTTACCTCCTAAAAGAGCTGCAGTAAAACCACAAGCTCCGATAACAAGCAGAGAAATTTGGATGATTTCAGCAATCCCTTCAGAACTATAGAAAGTAAGCATGGCACCTGCAGCTCCAAGACTACTGACCACTAATACGCCAAACATAGCATACATGATGAAATTGTTTTCAAATGCCTCAAAAAGCTTGTTGTATAGTTTCATAGCGATAGGAATTTTAAATTTGAGACAAATATAATAAATTAAAAAGTCTATTGACAAGAGCAAAATTTATTTATTCCAAAAAAAACATAACATTTGCCTTTAAAGTTGATTTAAATATGTTTTCTTGAATAAAATCCAAAAAGAAATTAATTATGAAGTGGAAATCAGCCATTAAAGATTATAGAGATTATCTTCATTTAGAGAGAGGATTATCTGAAAACTCCATCGAAAGCTATGTTCGGGACATTCAAAAGCTGGTTTTATTTTTAGAAGAAAATTCTATAGAGATTTCACCTTTACAGATTGGAGATCAAGAACTAAAAAGATTCATCTATCATATCTCTTCTGAAGTAAGCCCTCGCACTCAAGCAAGATTAATTTCCGGATTAAGAAGTTTTTTTTCCTATTTAATTTTTGAAGATTACCGAACCACCAATCCCCTTTCTTTAATAGAAACGCCAAAAACCGGAAGAAAATTACCGGAAGTTTTAACGCTGGAAGAAATTGATTTGCTGATAAAAACCATTGATTTGAGTTCACCTCAAGGTGAGAGAAACCGAAGCATTATTGAAACTTTATACGGTTGCGGATTAAGAGTTTCAGAATTAATTTCTCTTAAGCTTTCTGATTTGTTTTTTGAGGAAGGATTTATCAAAGTGGTTGGAAAAGGTGACAAACAACGCTTTGTTCCTATTGCTCCTTACACCATAAAATATATAAATATTTATATAAATGAGATTAGAAACCATCAAACTCCTAAAAAAGGAAATGAAGATATTCTTTATCTCAATCGCCGCGGAAATCAATTGACACGAGCGATGATTTTCACCATCGTAAAAAATCTGGCCAGAGAATCAGGATTAAAAAAATCGATCAGCCCTCATACTTTTCGTCATTCTTTTGCGACACATCTTTTGGAAAATGGCGCAGATTTAAGAGCTATCCAGCAAATGCTGGGTCATGAAAGCATTACCACTACTGAAGTTTACGTACATACCAGTCAGGCTCAACTTAGGGAAGTAATAGAAAAGTTTCATCCCCGGAAATAAAAAATCCGCCCAGAGGACGGATTCCAAATAAATATTTTGGTTAAGATTATTGTGCTTCTGTTCGAAGATATTCTACTACTTCTCTTGCTTCGTCTTCTGACAATCCCATATTGGCCATAGGAGCAACATACTCTTCCAGTAAAGCAATCGCAACAGGATCTTCCTGCAACATCGTATCCGGATCCAGAATCATATTCATCACCCATTCAGGTGAACGCATATTCATAACATTTCCAAGAGGTGGTCCAACCATTCTTTTATCCATTTGATGACAAGCAATACAGAAAGTATTATAAGTTGCTTTTCCGGCCTCTGCCATAGCCTGATCAATTTCTTCGCCCAGCTCTACATGGCTGATTGGCCCCACTCCTTTATTATCCAAGCTTGGCTGATCTGCAATGCTTTCTTTAGGCTCTGCTTCTTCTACAACCGCATCTGCAGCAGCAAGTTCTTTTAAACCGATTTTTATGGTTTCTTTGGGTGGTTTATGATAAGGCCCCTCACAAGACAATAAAAAGAATAAAGGAATGAATAAAAATAAGCTTTTAATGATTCTCATGATGCTATAATTTTAATTTAATGGTATCACGTATATTTCAAGAAGCAAATCTAATTCATTTTTTTAAGCCTTTTAATGATTTTTCATTAAATATATTCATTCAAAATAAGAACAGGACCAACTCAACCTCTTTTTGCCTTTCTTTTTAAATTCTCTTTTTAAGAATTACTTGCCAGGTTCCTAAGAATTTTTAAATTTGATTTTTATTGAAGAAACCTTTATTTTATCCATCCCATTCTTGCATGGTTTTTCACAAGACTTCATGAAACATTCTTTTTTTCTATTCATCTTCCTTCTATTTCAATTAAGCAGTTTTGCCCAAACCAAAATTGGAGGAAAGGTTTTAGATTCAGAAGGAGCGCCTATGGCATATACCAATGTCATTTTTTTAAACTCTACTGAAGGAACCATAACAGATGAAAATGGAAGGTTTTATTTGGAATCTTCGAAGTCTTATGATGCAGTTGAATTTTCTTTTACCGGCTTTAAATCCGTCACTCTGCCTCTTCGAAAAGGAAACAATCTGAATTTGGAAATAGTAATGGAAGTCAATCAGGAAGAATTAGGCTCTGTTCAGATTTTCACAGGAAAAACTTCCAAAAAAAATAATCCGGCAATTGATATTCTTCGAAAAATCTGGGCCAACAAAAGAAATAATGGAGTTCATCAATATGATCAATATCAATATGACAAATACGAAAAGCTTGAATTTGATCTAAATTCCATCGACAGCAATATGATAAAGAGCAGGGTTTTTAAAGGAATGGAATTTATTTTTGACCGGATGGACACCAGTTCAATCTCCGGAAAAAATTACTTACCCATCTTTATTAATGAATCTTTTTCTGAAGTTTATGGAAATAATAAATTAGGGAAGGAAAAAGAAGTTCTCATCGGAAACAGAAACTCGGGTTTTGATAATAATAGAGCGATGATTGATTTCATCAAAGATATTTATGCAGAGTACAATGTTTACGATAATTATTTAAAATTTTTCGATAAATCTTTTGTGAGTCCATTGTCGCGAACCGGAATTCATGTTTATAATTATGTATTAGCTGACAGTGCTTTTATTGATAGTAAATGGTGTTATAAGATTATTTATTACCCAAGAAGAAAAAATGAACTTACTTTTAAAGGAGATTTTTGGGTAAATGACACGACCTGGGCTATTAAAGATATTAATCTTGAAATGTCAAAAAGCGCCAATATCAATTGGGTGAATGATGTTTTTATAGAACAAGAATTTGATGTTTTAAATGATTCCACTTTTGTTATCACCAGAGATCATTTTATGGCCAATTTAGCCTTTCAGAAAAAAGAAGACGCTTATGGTGTTTATGCCAAAAGAACCACTCTGTTTGATAATTATGATTTTGAGAGTAAAAAACCTGATAAATTTTACCGAAATAAGAGAACCGTTGTTCGAAATGAAGTCTTTAACCGCGATCAGGAATTTTGGCAAAACCATCGAATAGAAAAACTTTCAGAAAACGAGAAAGGGATTTATGAGATGCTTGACACCTTAAAAACCACTCGTGCCTTTAAACGTCTTTACGACTTAGGAGACATTGTCACCACAGGTTACATAGGTTTTGCAGCTTTCGACTACGGTCCTATTCTATCTACTTTTGGTTATAATGATGTGGAAGGTGTACGTTTACGAGGCGGAGGAAGAACTTTCTTTGGGCCTAATGATATGTGGCGACTGGAAGGTTTTGGGGCTTACGGATTTAAAGATCAAAAATTTAAATACGGAATTTCCGGAAAATGGATGATTGAACCTCAGTCAAGACTTAAAATAACCGGAGGTTATCGTCAGGATGTAGAGCAATTAGGCGCAAGCCTGACAAACACAACAGATGTTTTAGGCAGAAGTTTAGCTTCTTCCTCTATCATCACCATTGGTTCAAACAAATCTTTAAGTCATATCAAATTATCTACTGTTGGATTGGAAATTTCACCCATTGAAAATTTCAAAATCATAGCAGAGGCTTCTTATCGAAAAATCTCAGCTGCTTCCCCTGAATTTGATTTGTCTTATTATACTGACGATGCTCATACTCAAACACGCTCAAAAATTGATCAGGCAGAACTTACTGCTACTTTAAGCTTTACGCCGGGACGGAAAACCACCAATTACGGTGTAGAAAGACTAACGGTCAATTCAGGTGAATTTCCTGAGATGTTTGTAAAATATTCAAGAGGAATAAAAGATGTTATGGACAGCGATTTCGATTATGATAAACTTCAGCTTTTCTACAGACAACCCTGGAATATAGGAGGATTTGGAAGATTCACTTCTACTCTTGAACTTGGAAAAACCTTTGGAGAGGTTCCTTTGGGTTTACTGAATGTTGTGCCGGGAAACCAGTCTGTTTACTCTATTTTCGGTTCTTTTCCCCTGTTGAATTATTATGAATTTGTAACCGATTCGTATGCCAGTTTACATTTAGAACACAATTTTGGAGGAAGATTACTTTCAAGAATTCCGGGAGTAAGAAAATGGAATTTGAGAGAATTGGTAGGAATAAGAGGAGTTGTTGGAACTATTTCTGATGAAAATCAAGCTCTAAATGCTTCCGAATCTCATCCTGTTTTACTTGCTCCGGATGAGCATATCTATTGGGAATGGAGTGTTGGCGTAGGAAATATTTTCAGGTTTTTCAGAATAGATGCTCACTTCAAAGGAAATTACAGAGATAATCCTGATGCCCGAAAATTTGGTGTCACAGGAGCTTTTGAAATTACTTTCTAAATCTTTCACACTCCCTAAAAATCATCTAAAGCTCAGACATAAAAAAAACCCTAACAATCAAGCCATCTGATTATTAAGGTTTTAAAACTGTGGTACCTCCCAGAATCGAACTGGGGACACACGGATTTTCAGTCCGTTGCTCTACCGACTGAGCTAAGGTACCTTTGTTTTGTGCTGGCAAATATAAACGCATTTTAATAACTGGCAAAAAAATTTAAACAAAAAAATCATTTTTATTATTTTGTTTTTCCATTGAAATTTTCAAGTCTCTGATAAAAAACCGGTTAAGGGAAAACATTTAAAAAAATTTTCCTTTATTTTGCTCTTTCCGGTTCTTGAGATTATAACCCTTATAATCGAAGAACCTTAAAACTAATAAATGAATCTAATTATAGACATAGGAAACACCCGAGCAAAATTAGCAGTCTTTGACAGAGAAAAAATCCTTAAAGCAGTAGTCTGTCCAAAAGAAGAGCTTCTCCAGGCTCAGGAACATTTAAGACAAGAATTTCCGGAAATAAAACACGGAATACTGGCCAATGTAGCTGAACCGAAAAACACTTTTGTAGGCTGGGTTAGCGGTTTAACGGGAACTACCATCGAATTGTCTTCACGTACTCCGGTTCCTTTCAAAAATAGTTATGAAACACCCGAAACTTTAGGTTTAGACAGAATCGCTTTGGCTGCAGCAGCGGTGAATCAATTTCCCGGAAAAAATGTTTTGGTCATAGATGCCGGCACTTGCATCACCTATGACATCATCACTTCTGATAAAGTTTATTTAGGAGGTGCTATTTCCCCGGGATTAAATATGCGCTTTAGAGCTATTAATAATTTTACGGCAAACTTGCCGTTATTAAAAGCAAGCAGTGAAGAAATTCCCGCTTTAGGACATAATACTATTCAAAGTTTACATCTGGGTATCACTCAGGGACTTTTATTTGAGATTAATGGGTTCTTGTTGAATTATCAACAACTATATCCGGGTTTAACAACGATTTTAACAGGAGGGGATGCAGAAATTTTGTCTAAGAGATTAAAAAATGGCATATTTGTCGCCAAAAATTTTCTCTCTTCAGGGTTAAATTGCATTTTGGAATATAACAAGCATTAATGATAAAACGACTCTTTACACTTACAGCGATTTTCTTCACCTTAATCGCAACGGCACAAGAAAAAACCTCTTCCCCTTATTCATATTTCGGAATTGGATTACCCGAATTTAATGGCATGGCAGAAAATCGCAGCATGCAAGGTTTATCGATTGATGCTGACAGCACCCGCCTAAATCTGCAAAATCCTGCTGCGCTGGGAAAGCTTCAACTTACAACCTTTTCCATAGGAGCTACTCAAAGCCTTAATACTTTAAAAAATGCGCAGGATAAAGAAAACATCAGAAATACGAATTTTGATTATATAGGCATTGGAATACCAACCGGAAAATTAAATTTTGGACTGGGAGTCATTCCTGAAACTTCTATGGGATACCGGTTGCAAGACCAAGGAGAAGATTTTACTTCGCAATTTAGTGGCAGAGGCGGACTGAACCGAATTTTCTTGTCTGCTGGTTATAAAGTAAATAAGAATTTTTTAGTAGGGATTGAAGCAGATTATAAATATGGTAATGTTCAAAATGAAAATATTCTTTACCAGGAAGATATTCAATATGGAACCCGCGAGAAAAACCGTTCTGATTTAAGTGGATTCAGCTTTAGACTGGCGGCTCATTATCAAGCTAAACTCAGCAAGAAAATTAATCTCCACAGCTCAGTTAATTATCGACCCAAAACAAAATTAACTTCCGAAAACCATCGTAGTATTGCTACCATCCAGCAAAACGGAACGGTTGTAAATGAATTGGATGTAGATTTGGCAAACACGAATTTTTACTTACCCGCTGACTTAAGAGTGGGCGTAGGAATCGGCCAGCATCAGAAATGGATGGCCGGTCTGGAGTATCAAAATATAGGTAAAACTACTTATACCAACACTTCCTTTTCACAAGAAAATATTAGCCATAAAGCCTCTCATATCTATAGAATAGGAGGTTATTATATTCCACAATATAATGACATTACCAATTATTTTAATCGCATTACTTTCAGAGCCGGATTGCGTTATCAGGAAACAGGAATGACTATCAACCAACAGGATATTGATGAGTTTGGCATATCTTTTGGATTAGGACTACCGGCCGGAAGATTTATGAGCAGCATTAATCTTGGTGCCGAATATGGACAGCGGGGAACCACTGCCGCCGGTCTGGTTAAAGAAGAATTCGTTAATATATTCATCGGAATTTCTCTGAATGACAAATGGTTTATCCAAAGAAGATTCCGTTAATAAAATGAATTGCTTTTTATTTATTAACAACTAATTCGTTTAATGATGAAAATAAAAAATTTGTTTTTTCTTGTATTAGCATTTTTTACTCTGCATCTGCAAGCACAAGACAGCGATGTAGATTGTAACAGAGAACTTTCTTTTTTCGATCAAACTGCAAGAATTAAAGATTATGATGCAGCTTTGGAACATTATGAAGTGTTAATCGAAAATTGTCCTCCTGATATTAATGCAGCACTTTATCAACATGGAAATAATATGTTTACTTATTTCATGGAGCAAAGTGAAACTCAAGAAGAAAAAGAAAAATATGTTTTAGCTTATATTGAAAACTACACCAAACTCAGAAAATATTTTCCTGAAAGAACCAGCGGGAATTTTGAGACAAGAATTGCTCAGCTTAAACTGGACAATAATATAGGCACTCTTGAAGAGCAATATGAAGCTTTTGATGAAGCATGGAATAAAGATTCTGAAGCTTTTACAGATCCAAAAGCACTTTACAGCTACTTCTCTTTACTGATTGATCTTCAGGATGAAGGCAAACGCAGCCTGGAAGATGCTTTCCGAAAATATGATGAGATCATGGATAAAATAAACTCTGAAGAAGCCAAACGTGCCGAAGAAGCACAAACTTTACGTGATAAGAAGGAAAGTGGAGAAACCCTTACAAAAGCAGAAGAAACGACTTTAAACAATGCTGATATTTATTTGAGTAATTATATGAAAATAAAAGAAAGCATAGATGTCAAAATTGGTACACGTGCAGATTGTGAAAATTTAATTCCACTATACACTAAAAATTTCGACGAAAATAAAACCGATGCTGAATGGTTAAAATTAGCCGCTCATCGACTTTCAGATAAAAAATGTACAGAAGGTGATTTATTTTTCAAAATCACTGAAGCTCTTCATGAAATTGAACCTTCGGCAAAGTCAGCAAGATATTTAGGAGAATTGGCTGCTCACAAAGGAAATAACTCAAGAGCTTTGAGATATTACAAACAATCTGCTGAATTAGAAGAAAAAAAGTTAGACAAAGCCAGAGTTTATTATCTGATTGCCAACATTTATAACAATCAATCTCAGTATGCGGAAGCGAGAAACTATTATAGAAGAGCTTTGAGCAACAATCATTCATTAGGAAATGCCCATTTACAGATTGCCTCTATGTATGCAAAAAGCGTAAATACTTGTGGAGACTCAGACTTTAACAAAAGAGCAGTATATTGGCTGGCAGCCCAGGAAGCAGAAGCAGCCGGTCGGGTAGATCCTTCTATTCGTCAAACTGCTGCGCAAACCGCTGAAGCTTACAGAGGGAGAGCTCCTCAGGCCAGAGACATTCACCTTGAAGGAAACGCCGGAGAAACAATTGAAATCGGATGCTGGATTAATCAAAGTGTGAAAGTGCCAAACCTGTAAATCCATTATGGATCAGATAGTTAAATATATTGTCAGAAGCATTGCTGTTATGTTTTTAATAGCAATGCTTTTTTCTTGTCAGGGAAGAATAAATAAGGTTAGGGAATTAGGCTTAAAAAATTTCAGTCCCGCCACAGAAGAAACCAAAGTAAATGTGGTTTATACAGATAGTGGAAAAGTTGCCTTGAAGTTAAGAAGTCCTTTAATTTTAGATTTCAGCAATCTCGACTTTCCTTATAGAGAATCTCCTCATGGAATTGAGGTTGATTTTTTTGATAAAGACAATAAAAAAACTACTATTACCGCTGATTATGGGATAGCCTACGAAGAGACCTCTCTTATAGATTTACAAGGAAATGTAACAATTGTTATGGCAGACAGCAGCATTTTAAAAGCCAAACAACTTTATTGGGATCAGCAGCGGAATTGGGTTTTCACGGATGAAGAATATACTTTAAGATTGGCAAACGGAACCATAAATGACGGACAAGGTTTTGATTCTGATGAGAATTTCAATAACTTTATCTCTCGATCCAACATTGGAATACATTATTTAGAAGAATGAAAACTTATTTTAAAATTACCCAATATCTTTATTTGTTTATCGGATTATTTCTTGCGGTAGAAACAATCAGAACCTGGGGAGAAAACAAAACCCAAACTATTTTATTTGCAGCTCTCTCACTAATGGGAATTTTTATGTTTTTCTTTAAGCGCTGGCATCGAAAGAAAATGATAGAGCACGATAACCCCAAACAATGAATACCAGTATTCTCATAATCATTTCCATGCTGATTCTTTCAGCTTTTTTCTCAGGAATGGAAATCGCCTATGTATCGGCCAATAAAATCTATGTAGAAATTCAGAAAAAACAAGAAGGTCTTATTCCAAAAATCCTGGACAGACTTACCCGAAAACCTTCTAAACTGATAACTACTTTTTTGTTGGGAAATAATATTGCATTGGTTATTTATGGGATTTTTATGGGAGACTTATTAATCGGCTTACTTACTCCTTTACAATCTTCGGGACATGTTTTCTGGAATTTTTGGCTGGGTGGAAGCGGTTTAATTTTATCTCAAACTATTATTTCTTCATTAGTCATTTTAATTACTGCTGAATTTCTTCCAAAAGTGTTTTTTCAGATTTATTCAAATTCACTTTTGAAGATTTTTGCTATTCCTGCCTATTTGTTCTATGTATTATTTCATGGAATTTCCTCTTTTATTATGTGGATTTCTGATAATATTCTGAAAATATTTTTTAAAACTGAAGGAGATGAAGTTCAGGAAGCTTTTTCCAAAATTGAATTAGGAAATTATATTTCTGAACAAATGGAAACTGTTGAAGATCATCAGGAAATGGATTCTGAAGTGTTAATTTTTAAAAATGCTTTGGAATTTTCTGAGATTAAAACACGGGAAGTGATGATTCCACGTACAGAAATAATTGCTGTTGAACACACAGAAAGCTTAAAAGATTTACAAACTAAATTTATTGAAACCGGTCTTTCTAAAATTCTTGTTTACAAAGAAAGCATTGATGATATTGTTGGGTATGTACATTCTTTTGAACTTTTTAAAAAGCCTGACAATATAGATGCTGTCTTGTTGCCGGTCACTTATGTACCGGAAACCATGCTGGCTAAAGATGTTTTGAGCTTACTGATGAAGAAAAGAAAAAGTATTGCGGTGGTAATTGACGAATACGGTGGAACCAGCGGAATGGCAACTTTAGAAGATATTGTAGAAGAACTTTTCGGAGAAATTGAAGATGAGCACGATTCAGTAGTTTTAATAGAAGAAGATTTAGGGAACGGCAGATACAGATTTTCAGCTCGTTTAGAAATTGATTATATAAATGAAACTTATAAACTCAACTTTCCCAGAAGTGAAAATTATGAAACCTTAGCAGGATTGATTGTACATTACACAGAAGAAATCCCTCAAAAAAATGGAAGAGTAGAAATAGAAGGTTATGTATTCAAAATTTTAGACGTCTCTAATACCAGAATAAATCTTGTAGAAGTGGAAGATTTAAATCACGAAGATGCATAATTCTCAACATTATCCATTTATAAGTTTTATAATAACATTAAAAACCTTATTTTCGCGCACTATATTTTGTAAATCCCATTAACTTATGTCAGTATTAAATAGCATCAGGAAACGTGGTATATTTTTGATCATCGTTATTGCATTGGCCTTATTTTCTTTTATTCTTGCAGATTTAATAGGTCAGGGTAGTTTTTCAAGAGAAGGTCAAAGTAGCACCATTGGTAAGATTAACGGAAAAGATATCAGCTATTTTGAATTTTCTAATCGTGTAAATGCCGTTCAACAAAATTCTTTTGGTAATTTCTCAACCGTACAGGCTGTTAAGCAATTATGGGATGCCACGGTTCAGCAAACGCTAATTGAAGAACAAATGGAAAAATTAGGAATTGACATCGGCAGTCAGCAATTAACTTCCGCTTTAGCTATGCAATTTGGTCAAAACCCGGAATATCAAACCAACGGACAATTCGATATCAATAAATTCAAAGCTAATATTGAGCAGTTAAGAGCGATTGATCCTGCTGCTTATCAGCAATGGGTATTTAATGAAGAAAACATTGCCAATCAAGCCAGGGCAAGTGTATATCTTGATTTATTAGGTGCCGGTTTGGGATTGACAACCGCAGAAGCAAAAGAACTGCACAGATTAAACAATACAACTTTTAATCTTCAATATGTAAGAATTCCCTATTCTTCTGTTTCTGATGATGAAGTAAGTGTTTCTGATAATGAAATTCGCCAATATATAAACAAACACAAAAGTGAATTCACCTCAGAAGGACTTCGCGATATCCGATATGTTTTATTTGAGGAAAAAGCAACTGAGCAGGATGAAGAAGATATTAAAAGCAGCTTAAATGAGTTGCTAAATGATCATACTGTTTATAACAGAGCAGCCGGAATAGATGAAACTGTAAAAGGTTTTAGAAACGTCACTAATTATTCCGAATATCTATCAGATTATTCTGACTTGACTTATCAAGATACTTATTTATTTAAAGAAGACTTACCAAATCTTCACGCCGACACTTTATCAAAATTAAATAAAGGAGAGGTTTTTGGTCCTTATAAAGAAGATGGATACTGGAAATACACCAAAATGGTGGAGAAAAAAGAAATTCCGGATTCTGTAAAAGTAAAACACATTTTAATCAGCTATACCGGATCACCCACCGGAATGGATATTGACAGAACCAGAGCTGAAGCTGAGCAACTTGCTGACAGCATTCTTTCTGAAGTAAAATCAGATAACAAAAAATTTGCAGATTTAGCCGCCGATTTTTCTGATGATCCTAATAGCAACCAAGAAGGCGGAGATATTGGCTGGATCACTTTTCCTAAAGGTCAAAGTGATGATCTTATAGATTTCGTCTTTGGAAACAAAGAAGGCAGTGTAGAAGTCATTGAAACTCAATTTGGTTATCACATAGCCTTAATTGAAGAAACCCGAAATGAAAAAGAAGCTTTTAAATTGGCTACTCTCGCGCGTTCGATTGAAGCTTCCGATAAAACTTTAGGTGATTTATTTAACCAGGCAAACAATTTCCACAGCGCTGCCCAGGATGGCGATTTTGCAAAAGAAGCAGAAGAAAAAGATTATCAGGTCAGAACGGTGAAAAATTTAAAAGCTTTAGATGAAAACATCACAGGAATTGGCGCACATCGAAACATCGTTCAATGGGCATTTGAAGATAAAACCAAAGTCGGAGACATCAGACGTTTCGATACTCCTCAAGGATATGTAGTAGCTCAGGTAACATCAAGAACTTCAAAAGGTTTAGCAGGAGTTGATGAAGCAAAAGACAGAGTAAAACCTATTTTACTAAAGAAAAAGAAAGCAGAGAAAATAATATCCTCAATTTCTTTAGATGAAAGTTTAAGTGATATTGCTGCTTCTTATGGAACCCAGCCTCGCACCAAACCGGAAGTAGATTTTGAAAATCCTGATATTGAAGGAAAGGAACCAAAAGTTTTGGCTCGTGCTTTCTCTTTGGAAGAAGGAGAAATCAGTGAACCTATCGCAGGAAACAATGCAGTTTACATAATCCAGTTGCGATCGAAAAAAGAAGCCGAAGAAATTGGTTCTTATAATGGAATAAAAAACAGAGAAAACGAAAAGACACTTCAAAGAGCCTCTGATAATATTTTTAAAGCTTTAAAAGAGAAGGCAAAAATTGAAGATAACAGAACCAACTTCTACTAAAAGAAGTAAATTTTAAAAACTTAAAAACCGTCTCAGAAGATTTTTTGAGACGGTTTTTTCATGGGAAAAAAGCTGTTATTTATAAATCAGCTTAATGATTTTATTTATCCAAGGCTTTCACAAAATCTTCTATTTGAAAGGCATTTTCTACTCTATACTCCCCTATTGCTGTTCTTCTTAAACTTGAAAGATAGGCACCTGAATCTACACTTTTACCAAAATCATGAGCCAGACTTCTTATATACGTCCCTTTACCGCAAACGACTTTAAATTCCACTTTTGGAAGATCGATTTTAGTTAAATCAAATTCGAAAATTTCTACTATTCTTGGATCAGGTTGAATCTCTTCTCCACTTCTGGCATATTCATACAATCTCTTTCCTCCTTTTTTAATAGCTGAAAAAACAGGCGGATACTGAGAAATCTCTCCCTTAAAGTCTTCTGTCTTCGCATTTAATAATTCCTCACTGAGATGAGCTATAGAATATTCCTTATCTATTTCAGTTTCCAAATCAAAAGATGGAGTGGTCGCCCCAAAAGTAAAACTTCCGGTATATTCTTTTACCATCCCTTGCAATTCTTCAATTCTCTTAGTGAATTTTCCTGTGCAGATAATTAACAAACCGGTAGCCAGCGGATCTAAAGTTCCGGCATGACCAACTTTTATCTTTTTTAATTTAAATTTTTTTCTAATCAACCATCTGATTTTATTGACAACCTGAAAAGAAGTCCACTCCAAGGGTTTATCAACCAGCAATATTTGACCTTCTTTAAAATCTTCAGCAGAAAAATTTGCAAGCATCCTGTTATAAGTTCAATTTTTAAAAACTGCGAAGATAGATAAAATGCCTGCAACCGAATATTTTATTATGGATGTTCAGTTTATTTTTTCTACACTCTATTTTCAGTCTTTCTCAATAATTAAGTATTTTCGAACAAAAGGAATCAATACTTATAAATGAAATACATTTATTTTATAGCAGCTTTTAATGCTTTTTTCTTTTTGGGATTGCTTCTAAAGAAAAAACCGAAATTACTTCACGATAAAATCCTTATTTACTGGCTTTTATATCTGGGAATTTCTACCGGTGCTTATTCCTTAACAATGGATCTTTTTCCGCAAGCCGCATTTTTATCAAGTGCGCTGATTGCTTTGTTTTTACTTCACGGTCCGTTTATGTATCTGTATGTAAAAACACTTTCTGCCGGAAAAAAAGTTTTCAAATCAAAATTTCTATTGCATTTTATTCCGTTTGCTGCTTTTATTCTCTATCTGATTATAGCTTTTCAATTTCCGGAATATTCAAAAAATATTCATGTCAGTCACGCGGCAGATGCACCTGAACCTCCGTTTTTATTTGTTGTTTTTCTTTTGGCCACAGCCCTCTCCGGACCGGTTTACTTTGTTTTGGCTCATAAAAAATACAGAAATCTTAAAAAATCTTCTGAAAATTACACGTCCAAAGACATTCATCTTCAATGGCTGGGGAAACTGATTTTCATTTTTGGAATTGTGTGGACAGCTTTAATTATTGTAGCTGTAATTCACCACGTTTTTCATCTTTTTACAATGACTTTTTGCACCAACGGTTTGTTTCTTGCTCTTTCCGGATTTATCATTCTTATCGGTTATTTCGGATTGAATCAGCAAGAAGTTTTTATTAGTCATTCCACTCCGCAAAATGAAGAAGTTGAAGAAGGAGAAAAAGAAAAATATGCGGCTTCAAGACTGGAAGGCGAAAAGCTTCAGCAGTGTTTTTTGAAAGTAGAAACATTTATGGAATCTGAAAAACCATATCTGAATCCGGATTTAACGCTGCCCAAACTTGCCGAAGATTTAGAAGTTTCCACACATCATCTTTCACAGGTCATCAACGAAAAACACGGAAGTAATTTTTTTGATTATATCAATCAATTTCGGGTGGAAGAAGTTAAAAAGAAAATTGTTTCCGAAGAATTTAAAAATTATTCTCTATTGGGAATTGCTATGGAAAGCGGATTTAATTCAAAATCTGCCTTCAACAGGGTCTTTAAAAAAATGACCAACCTCACGCCCAGTCAATTTCGGGATTCCACTTTAAAAAATTGATTTAAAACACATTACAACTTTCTAAAAGACTCATTTTATAAAGTGGGACGTCCGGTTTTATTGAAATGGGTCTCATGTTACAAGGTAGGTCGCACAGGCTTTGTCTTCGCAATACATTTGTTCCGAAAATAAAAATCAAGTTTCATTTTTAAACAATAAGTATTATGAAAACAAAACAAGTAAACCTTTCAATCGAAAATCTTCGCTCGGAAAGAATTTCAAGATTCAGTTTGAAAACTCTGTTTTTACTGGTAGCATTTATGATTTTCTCAGTTTCTCAAAGTTTTGCTCACTGCGATTCTTATGACGGACCGGTGATTCAGGATGCTCTAAAAGCTTTAAAACAAAACAAAGTTGAACTGGTTCTAAAATGGGTAGAGCCTAAATACGAAGCAGAAATCACTGAAAAATTCAATCAGACGCTTCGCTTAAAAGGAAAAAATAAAGAAATCAACAAAATTCTGGAAGAGAGTTTTCTTGAAACTTTGGTTCGTCTGCATCGTGAAGGAGAAGGAGCTTCTTTTACAGGAATAAAACCTGCCGGTTCTATGACACCCTTAGTTGCAATGGCAGATAATTCCTTAGAAACCAAAGATGTGAATTTTGTTATTGAATCGGTAAACAATCATCTGAAAGAAGTTTTGCAGGAAAAATATCACAAAGTGATGGAACTAAGCAAAACCAAAGATGATTCTGTAGAAAAAGGAAGAGCTTATGTGGTGGCTTATGTGGAATACACCCATACGCTTGAAGCTCTGGAGCATATTTTAAGTGAAGATGCTCATCACGCACATTAAATAATCTTTAAAAAAATCAGTTATGGAAACTTTAAAAACAAAACGATTCCAACTGGAAACTTTAACCTGTCCCAGTTGTGTCACACGAATAGAAGGAATGTTAACAAAAGAACCCGGTGTAAAAGAAGCCAAAGTTCTTTTCAATTCCAGCAAAGTAAAAGTACAATTTGAAACCGATAAAACTTCGGAAGAAACCCTGAAGACTTCTATAGAAAAATTAGGATTTCCTGTTTTATCATAATTAAAATTTAGAAAGAAACGATCATGAAAGCGAAACACACCAACGTTTTAATGTATGCCTCAGCCCTGTTACTCTTAGCAGCTTTAAGCGCTTATTTACTGAGCTGGAGCACTATTTTTATAAACATTTTATTAATTGCAGCTTCCTTGATCGCCGGATATCCGACTTTTTTAAAAGCATGGCAAGCAGCTCGGCAAAAAATGTTCAGCATTGAGCTGCTTGTTACCATTGCTGTGATTGGAGCTTTGATAATCGGTGAGTATGTGGAATCGGCAGCAGTAACTTTTCTTTTTCTTTTTGGTGCTTTTCTGGAAGCCCGCTCTTTGGAAAAAGCGCGTTCTTCTTTAAAATCCTTGATGGACTTGGCACCGCTTACAGCTACTGTTTTAAAAAACGGAATCAAATCACTGATTAAAGCTGAAGAAGTTGAAGAAAACGACATTGTTCTGGTTCAAACCGGAGAGAAAATTCCAATTGACGGAAAAATCTTAAAAGGAACTGCTTCTGTTAATGAAGCTGCCATCACGGGAGAATCTGTTCCGGTGGAAAAATCGCCCGGGAACAAAGTTTTTAGCGGAAGTATTCTGGATAGCGGATATTTGGAAATTTTAGCAGAAAATGTGGGAGAAGACACTGCTTTTGCCAAAATAATTGAACTGGTAGAAGAAGCTCAGGAGGGCAAAGCAAAAACTCAGCGATTTTTAGAGAAATTTGCTTCTGTTTACACACCGGGAATTATTGTTCTTTCTTTGTTGGTTGGAACTATCACTGCGGATATTCACCTGGCACTGACTTTTCTTGTAATCGCTTGTCCGGGAGCTTTGGTGATTTCTGCTCCGGTTTCTTTAGTCGCCGGAATTGGAAATGCCGCAAGAAACGGGATTCTGATTAAAGGTGGAGAAGTCATGGAAAATCTTGCAAAAATCAATGCTTTAGCTTTTGACAAAACCGGAACTTTAACTCAGGGAAAACCAACGGTTACGGCAGTTAAGTCTTTTGGAATTTCGGAAGAAGAATTATTACTTATGTCTGCTGAAGCTGAAGTTGTTTCTGAACATCATTTAGGTCGGGCAATTGTTCAGGAAGCTGAAAACCGTGGATTAAATTTGGTTCATAAACCTGAAAATCCCACTATTTTAAAAGGTCGTGGTCTGGAAGTTAAGCTTCGCGGAAAACTTCTGTATATCGGAAACAGAAAGGGATTGCAGGAAAGAAATATTGCTGTTTCACCTGAAATAGAAAACTATGCTCAGGCTCAGGAGAAAAAAGGAATTACAGCTGTTTTTGTATCGGATATGAATTCCATTTTAGGAATTATTTCCATAGCCGATAAAGTTCGGGAAGCTGCTCCGCCTGCCATTCAAACTTTAAAATCCGCCGGCGTCAAACATTTGGTGATGTTAACCGGAGATAATGAACACACTGCCAACATTGTAAGCGAACAATTGGGAATGGATAAAACCTTTGCCAATCTTCTTCCTGAAGAAAAAGTAGATCGGATAAAAACCTGTATGGGAAAAGGAATTAAATTAGGAATGATTGGTGATGGTGTGAATGATGCGCCTGCTCTTGCCACAGCCGATGTAGGATTTGCAATGGGTGCTGCAGGAACCGATATTGCAATGGAAACCGCCGATGTGATTTTGATGGCAGACAAACTTGACAAACTGGTTTATGCTTTAAAATTGTCAAAAACCACCATTCGAAATATGAAACAGAATATGTTTTTTGCTGTTTCGACCGTTGCGATTTTATTAGTAGGTGTTTTAACCAAGAACGTCAATTTAGCTTCCGGAATGCTGCTTCACGAAATCAGTGTTTTGTTAGTTATTTTAAATGCAATTCGGCTGGTGCGCTACAATCCGGATCGAAAGCGGATTTTTAAATCAAAAGAGAAACCTGTTCTTCGGGAAGTTAAAGTTTGTCCGGCTTGTTCATCAATTTAATTAAATCTTTTTTAGTTTGTCCGAAGTGAAAACCAATGATAAATTCTTCAAAACCGAACCGTTTGTGTTCGGTTTTTTGATGGTTATGGAGATGTAAAAATAAATTTTAAAAAGAATAAATGAGCTGTTTATTAGAATTTTGAATTAGAAATGAGAAAAGTAATTATTAAAGTATTTGTATCTAAAACAAAAAACTTAATCAACATTCAAAAGCTGCTCTAAAATTTCTTCGGTAAGGCCACGTTCTTTCATCTTAGAACGAAGTTCATTCAGGTATTTAATGAAATCTTCTTTAGATTCTGTGAGTTCCCGAGCAATGGTAATGTTTAACTGTTGCGAAATTCTTTTTCTGCGCTCCCGGGAAGAAAGCCGCTATTTTCGTGCTGTGGCTTCATCTACTTCAATGACTATTCGTTCCATAATTTTAATCTTTATTCTATCCAATTTACCAAATAACAAGGTAATATAATTCTAATCAAATTTGAAAATCGTTTATATTATAAAGACTTTTCTAAGATTTTAATAAATCCTGAAATTTTTTGATTTTTCAAGAAACAAAAGCACAGAAAACAAAGGTAGAAAAAGCTTTAGAACGTTATCAATTGCTAAATCGACTATAAAATTTTATTGAACCTTCAAAAATTACTTTATTTTTAAGAGATAAATCCACAAATTTTCTCAAAATGAAGGAACATTCTACTTCTCATAAAAACTACACCGAATCCGATCCATCAGAGCATAAGGAACACGAACAACACGAAGAACATGACCATCACAACCACGACGACCATTCGCATCATATTGCAGATTATTGGAAACGATTCTTAATCAGCACCATCGTCACGGTTCCCGTATTGCTTCTTTCACCCATGATTCAGCAATGGCTTGGGTTTGAAATTTCATTTCCGGGTGACAGTTATGTTTTAGCGATTCTGTCAACCTTCATTTTTATTTATGGCGGATATCCCTTTTTAAAAGGACTTTATGACGAAGTAAAAGATAATGCCATCGGGATGATGACTTTAATAGGAATCGCCATTACCGTTGCATGGGCATATAGTCTGGCCGTAACTTTCGGATTGGAAGGAATGGATTTTTACTGGGAAATGGCTACGTTAATTGTCGTTATGCTGATTGGTCATTATTTCGAAATGAAATCGGTGATGGGTGCTTCCCGCTCTCTGGATTTACTGGTTCAAATGATGCCTTCCACCGCGCATAAACTCATTGACGGCAAAGTTGAAGAAGTTCCGGTGAAAGAGCTGCAAATTGACGATTTAGTAATCATAAAACCCGGAGAAAAAATTCCTGTGGACGGAATTGTAACCGAAGGAGAAAGTTATATAGATGAAAGCATGCTCACCGGCGAGAGCAAACCGGTTAAACGTGAAAAAGAAGATAAGGTTATTGGCGGTTCAATAAACGGAAATGGTTCATTGACTATCAAAGTGATCAGCACCGGGGAAGACAGCTATCTTAATAAGGTCATTAAACTTGTTGAAGATGCTCAAAAAGTGAAATCCAAGACACAAAATTTTGCCGACCGTGCTGCAAAAATTCTAACTTTTGTCGCACTTGGTGGTGGAATTATAACTTTAGTTGTTTGGTTACTTTTAGGTTTTCCATTCGTTTTTGCTTTGGAACGCATGGTGACCGTAATGGTTATTTCCTGTCCTCATGCTTTGGGATTGGCAGTTCCTTTGGTAGTAGCGATTTCCACTTCTGTTTCAGCACAACGCGGATTATTGATAAGAAACAGAACAGCTTTTGAAAATGCGCGTTTAATCACCACCATCATTTTTGATAAAACCGGAACATTGACAGAAGGTTCTCATGAATTACAAAACGTAAAAGTATTGAATAATGAATATTCCGAAAATGAATTACTCCGTTTGGCCGCAGGAATTGAACAAAATTCGGAACACTATATTGCCATGGGATTACTTCGAAAAGTGAATGAACTGGAAATCGAAATCCCGAAATCTGAAAGTTTTAATTATTTGCCCGGGAAAGGTTTGGAAGGCACTGTGGAAGGAATGGACATCAAAGTGGTCGGCCCAAATTATTTAAAAGAAAAAAATATTAAACCTAAAGAATCTCCTGTCGATTTCACCGGAACAGTGGTTTATATTTTAATAGAAAATGAAATTGCAGGATATTTTACATTTTCCGACCGAATTCGGGAAACCTCTTTTGAAGCGCTTCAAACTTTGAAAAAATCGGGAATAAAAAATTTATTATTAACCGGTGATAATGAACGTGTGGCGGAAGAAGTAAGCAACGAATTGCAGATGGATGGTTTTCTCGCCAATGTTTTACCTCACGATAAACTGGAAAAAGTAAAAGAACTTCAGCAAAAAGGAGAATTTGTTGCCATGACCGGCGACGGCGTGAATGATGCTCCTGCTTTGGCACAAGCCGATGTGGGAATTGCAGTAGGTTCCGGAACAGACGTAGCTGCAGAAACGGCTGATATTATTTTGGTGAATTCCGATCCGAAAGATATTTCAAACCTGATTTTGTTTGGAAAAGCTACCTATAATAAAATGATTCAAAACCTGTGGTGGGCTGCAGGATATAATATTATCGCCATCCCTTTGGCAGCCGGAATCCTGTATAAATGGGGATTCATTCTTAACCCTGCAGTTGGAGCAGTTTTAATGAGTTTGAGTACCATTATCGTAGCGATTAACGCACAATTATTAAGACGTCAAATTAATTGATCCGAAAAAAATATTAGAACAAGTGATTCACATGATTGTCTTCAGTTTATTATTTCCTTTTTTTAAAATGAATTCTTAATCAAATCCAATAATTATGAAAAAATCCAACTACACCATTTTCGTTTTAATGCTGCTGTGTTCAGCTATTTCGATGTATATCACGATGTATTTTAATACCTATGAGCTCAGTCATGTGTTTTTTAGCTGGACGAGAATGTATATGACATTAATTGGTATTGGCGGAATGGCCATTATTATGTTCCTGTTTATGCGGCATATGTATAAAAACAAAGCTAAAAATACCGCTATTATTATTTGCAGTTTGTTGCTTATGGGAACAGCTACAGTTTTAGTGAGAACCCAAACTCCCATAGACGATGTAAAATGGATGCGCGCTATGATTCCACATCATTCCATCGCAATTTTAACGAGCAAAAATGCTGATATAAAAGATCCGGAAACTCAAAAGCTTGCTGAAGATATTATCGAAACCCAAAAGCGAGAAATTGCAGAAATGAAACAGATCATAAAACGGTTAGAGAATAAAAACCAATAATTCCGCAGATATTCTACTAACATCTAACATCCAATTATCTTAATAATTATAATTTGGAAAAAGAAAATATCATAATAGGTTCCGGATACGGCGGAGCTGTTGCTGCCTTGCGATTGACAGAAAAAGGTCATAAAGTTTGTCTGTTGGAAATGGGATTGGACTGGAGGAAAATAGACATTCCGTTTTCACCCATGACTCATCCCGGGAAAAGTGCTGCCTGGTTAAGAAAAAGAACAATAGCACCTTTTATGAATGTTTTCCCTTTGAAAAAATTTACGGGAGCCTTGGATCGATGGGATTTTAGACATATAAAAATCTGGATGGGAAGAGGTGTGGGAGGCGGCTCTCTGGTAAATGGAGGCATGGCAGTTTTACCACGAAAAGACTACTTTAAAGAAATTTTTCCCCAACTGGATCAAACTGAATTTTATGAGAAATATTTTCCTTTGGCTCAAAAGGAATTACAAGTAAATCATGTTCGTGAAGCTTTTGTTGAAGAATGCAGTTATTATAAATTTACTCGTGTAGGTGAAGCAGAAGCTCATAAAGCAGGTTTTAAAACCATTAGAGTTCCTAATGTATATGATTTTCAATATATGGAACGAGAGTATAAAAAAGAAGTGCCTCGTTCTGCTTTGGCTGCTGAAGTGATTTATGGAAATAATCACGGAAAGAAAACCATTGATCAGAATTATATCAAAAAAGCTGAAGACACCGGCAATCTCGAAATTCTGGAATTACATAAAGTGGAAAACATCAACCAAAATGCTGATGGCACTTATTCTTTAGAAGTGAGTGTTCTAAATACTTCCGGAGAAATCATCAAAAACATAACCATCAAAACCAAAAATCTTTTTCTTTCAGCAGGAACCATGGGCTCTATGGAATTATTATTAAAATCGGCTGCTGAAAACAGAATGGAAATCAATGAAAACATCGGTAAAATGTGGGGAAATAATGGAAATTTCATGACCGGAAGAAATTGGGTTAAAGCCTTTTTGGGAGGAACCGGATTAAATCATGCTACCATTCCTGTGGGTGGAATAGACAATTGGGAAGATCCTGAACATTCATTTTTCACAGAAATTGCGCCCTTGCCTATGGGATTGAATGTGGCTACAACTTTATATTTAATGATTAATCGCCTTAAAAAATACGGAACGGTTTTCTACAATAAAGAATCGGAAAAAATTGATATTGACTGGGATAAATCCCATACTGAAGATATGCTTGCCAATGCGAAATATTTTATAAAGAAAATGAACCGGATCAATGGAGGAACCCGATCTCATTTACTGTTTCACAATGGTTTTGGCCATGATGTTTGCTATCATCCTTTGGGAGGTGCAGTTTTAGGAAAAGCCACCGATGAATTTGGCAGATTATCCGGACATAAAAACTTATATATTCTGGATGGTTCTTTAATTCCCGGAACTATTGGTGTAAATCCTTTTCTGACCATCACCGCTATTGTGGAATATTGTATGGAAAACATTCTGAAGAGAAATTTTTAAAGATTCTTAATCAAAAAAATAACCGCCTCAAAAGTTTACTTTCAAGACGGTTATTTTCACCTAACACAAAATTGTCTTACCTATCGACAATCTTAAACTCCGAACGACGATTTTCGGCGTTTTCCTCTTCTGTACATTTTGTACAGTCAATTTTTGGTTTTGACATCCCTACTCCCTCTCCGGTAATTCGGGAAGAATCTATGCCATTATCAATTATATATTGAACCGTGCTTTTAGCTCTTCTTTCTGAAAGCTTCTGGTTATAAGCTTTTGCTCCGATATGATCCGTATGGGCTATGACATGAACTTTCATGTTTTCATGCTTTTTCATAATCGCAACCAACTTATCCAGTTCATGAGCTCCTTCTTTAGTTATGTTAGATTTGTCAAATTCAAAATGAATGGGAGGAAGAATAATTTCTTCTTCTACAATCAGTTTTTCCACAGGAGTAAGTTCTATTGTCATAGAAATTTCACCTTTTCTTTGTTTCTGAATTTTCTGACTTGCAGGCTCATAATCAGTTGCCGATACCTGAGCGATATATTTCTTTTCTCCTCCGGGTAATTTAAATTTAGCTACTCCGGATTGATCTGAGTTTTTATCCGAAACTTTTTTATCAGATTCATAAACAGAAACATCTGCATCTGAAATTAAAGCACCTGTTTCCTCGTCGATTACTTTTATTTCAACTATAAGTTCTAAAATTTCAATTAAGTCAACTGTATAAATGTTATCAACTGAAATCGCTCTGTCATCTGCCATTCCACCTCTGTTAGAAGCTACATAACCTCTTTTTTCTTCAGGGTAGTAAGCAAAGGAGAAATCATCTGCACGGCTATTGACATCTTTACCCATATTTTCTACTTTTCCAAATCCGGTGCCTTGAGCTTCTGCACGGA